>Ga0247666_1000017_pt1 | contig 127435 bp, 99 predicted proteins | sample CNK07_metaG_FD_183025 | JGI IMG/M metagenome (GOLD analysis project Ga0247666, IMG submission 183025) | Soil microbial communities from Purdue University Martell Research Forest, Indiana, United States - CNK07 | ecosystem: Environmental > Terrestrial > Soil > Temperate forest > Bulk soil...
CCGGCGTACGCCCTCCTCGCACCAATCCGATCAACTTCTTCTTGAACTCGTCTGGATACGTCTTTCGATTCTTTGGCATCGTGGCTCTCCCCAATCTTCAGGTGTCCACGAAACCGGGTCAACTCCACTCCGAAGAAACCGAAGTGGGGTCAGACCCAAAGTGAAAGTGACGAAAATTGACTTAGCGCCCGTGCTATGCGCATTTTCTGTCACTTTCACTTTGGGTCTGACCCCCAAGCTTAGACCGAGCAAAACGTTTCAGAGCAGGACCAGAGTCTTCTCTAGCTGGAGCAAGATTATCTCTACGTCGAGTGAACGTTTCTCTAGGTGGAACAAAACTTTCTTTCGGTCCGAAAGAACTTTCTTTCGGTCGGAAAGAACTTTCTTTCGGCTGGAAAGAATTTTCTTTCGGTTAGAAAGAACTTTCTTTCGGTTGGAAAGAACTTTCTCTAGGTCGGAAAGAAGTTTCTTTAGGTCGGAAAGAAGTTTCTCTAGGTCGGAAAGAAGTTTCTCTAGGTCGGAAAGAATTTTCTTTCGGTCGGAGAGAACTTTCTTTCGGCTGGAAAGAAGTTTCTTTCGGTTGGAAAGAGGTTTCTCTAGGTCGGAAAGAACTATCTCTAGCCGGAATGAGACTTTCTCTCCGAGGAGCAGAATCTTTCGCGATCGCTCCGATTCCCGCTCACGCGAAGACGCGAAGCAGACCAAAAAGACCAAGTCCGCTGTGTTCCTATCTGCAGCTTCGCGTCTTCGCGTCTTCGCGTGAGTGCCTGATTACGCGTGGCTTTCGCTGTCGCTGGCATCCGCGACATTCTTGCGCAGTGCGATTCGGTGCTTGCGGATCTTGTAGTAGAGCGTGTTTCGGGTGACGCCGAGGCGCTTGGCGGCGCGGTCGATGACGCCGTCTTCTTCTTTGAGCACGCGCGTGATGTGGCGCGCTTCGACCTCGGTCAACGTCAGCCGCGTATCCTCCGCCGCCCCCTCGGATGTCGGATGTTCGAAGCGAAGATCGCCGCGCTGAATCTCGTCTCGCTCGCTCAGAAGGAGCGACCGTTCCAGCACGTTCTTCAGCTCGCGGATGTTGCCCGGCCACGCGTATTGCTGCAACGCGCGGACAGCGGGCGCGGCGAGGCTTGTCCCGGAACGGCCCAGCTCGTGCGAGATCCGCGCGAGGAGATCGCCGGCCAGCGCTTCGATGTCCTCTGGCCGCTCGCGCAGCGCCGGCAAACGAAGAACGATCGTGCTGATGCGGAAGTAGAGATCCTCGCGAAAGCGTCTGGTGCGCACCAGGTTGTTCATGTCGTGATGCGTCGCCGCGATCAGCCGCACATCGGCGAAGCGGTCCTTCACATCGCCGAGCCGGCGAAAGCGTTTGTCTTCCAGGACTTTGAGCAATTTCGGTTGCACCTGAAGATCGACGTCGCCGATCTCGTCGAGAAACAACGTCCCTCGGTGCGCGAGATCGAAGAGGCCCTGCTTGGCCTGCACCGCGCCGGTGAAGGCACCTTTCTCATGCCCGAAGAGCTCCGACTCGAGAAAGTCCTTCGACAGTCCCGCGCAGTTCAGATCGACGAACGGCTCCTGCTTCCGCCGGCCGTTTCGATGAAGCCAGTTCGAGAGGATTCCTTTTCCGGTGCCGGTCTCGCCCTGAATCAGGATCGGCCGGTCGGTAGAGACGATCTTCTCGACGTCGGACTCGAGCTGGCGAACGGCGGCACTCGTGCCGGTGAACGGATCGAGAACGTCGCGCGACTCTTTCTTCCGGTCGGCCTGATCGGCCTGCCGGCTGCGCTGCGTGTCGAGCGTGCGATTGAGGATGACCAGGAGCGTCGGCAGCTCGACCGGCTTGGTCAGAAACTGCTGCGCGCCTTCCTTGATCGCGCTGACGGCCAGCTCGACGCTTCCGTGCGCCGTGAGCACGATGATGGCGACCTCGGCATCGATGGCCAGAAACTGCGGCAGCAGATCGAGCGCGGTGCAGTCGCGCAGCTTGTAATCGAGAATGATCGCGTCCGGCCGCTCTTTCCGGGCGAGAGCCAGCGCGGAGCTGCGGCTGTCGGCGTCCGAGACCTCGAATCCCGAGGTCGTGAGAAAGCGGCGAATGGCCATCCGGATCGACGGTTCATCGTCGACGATCAGCACGCGGTTTCGGGTCATGTCCGTCATGATGCGACACTTTTCGCCGCGGTCCCGTTGCCGGCGAGCGGGAAGAGCACACGAATACTGCCGCCGCCTTCGGGCCGGTTCGCAGCGAACACCTTTCCGGAGTGCTCTTCGACGATGCGCTGGACGATGGAGAGTCCGAGGCCCGTGCCACCATCGCGCATCGTGAAGAACGGCTCGAAGACGCGCTCGAGATTCTGGGCAGCGAAGCCGTGGCCTTCATCGTCGACGCGGCATTCCACCCAGTGACGGCCTGCGTGCTCGACGATCGAGCTGCTGATCTGAACCTTGCCGCCGCGCTCCGAATGCTGGATGGCGTTGTCGATCAGGTTCTCGAAAACCTGGCGCAGCCGCGAGGAATCCATCAGCAGCGTCGGAATGCCGTTCGTCATTTGATTCACGATGCGCACGTGCGCTGCGCGTGCGGCCTGCTGCCGGCTTTCGACGGCGTTGCTGACAACGTCCCGGAGATGCCCGCGCTCGATCGACAGCGCGCCTGGTTTCCCGTACTCGAGCAATTCCTTCATCAGGTGAATCAGCCGGTTCACTTCCTGCCGCAGCGTGGCCGCGAACTCGACGTAGCCCGGACGGCTCATCTCGTCCTGATACGCATCGAGCGTGGCGGAGATGCCGAAGAGCGGATTGCGCACCTCATGAGCAACGCCCGCCACGAGGTTGCCCATCGCGGCAACGGTCTCACTCCGGCGCAGTGATTCCTGCAGCTCCACGATGCCGGTGATCTCCCACAACACCAGGATGAAACGCTCCGAGCCATCGTTCGGAGCGGAGAAGTGAGAGACGTTAATGTCCCACGTTCTGCCGTCCGCATCTTTCGTTTCCGCCGATGTTCCGTGGTGCTCGGTGGCGATGTACGCGATGAGTTGTCCGGCCGTGTGCCACGGCTCGCGCGCTGGGAGTTGTCCGATCGGCATCCCACTGATCTGCTCCTCGGACAATCCGGTCAGCTCCAGCGCCGCGCGGTTCACGCGGACGATCGCTCCGTTCTCCTCGGTGATCAGAATTGGCGTGGTAACGGTGTCGAACGTTTCCTGCCATTCGGCCGCGGAGCGTGCGATCTCGCTCTGCAACCGCCGTTGCTCCGCCTCGGCTTGCCGCCGCTCCGTGATATCCACACCGGTCGCCACGAGGAACGGCTGCCCGCGGACGTCCATTCGCCGTGCGTTGAGCACGTAGTTCCTGACCTCTCCTTTGAGCACGAGTCGCGTCTCCACATCCGCCTGACCGGTCTCGAACACCTCGACGATCTTCCCGTCGATGAGCTCGCGATCATCGGGGTGAATGAGGTCGCGGTCCGAGCGATCGGCCATGAGCTGGTATTGCGGAGCCAGGCGGGCCATGTTGTCGTTCCATCGAATGAACCGCCCTTCGCGGTCCTGGACGAAGAACAGGCCCGTCATGGCGTTGATGGCCGTGTCGGTGAGCTCCTTCTCTTCCTTCAGCGCATTCTCCATCTGCTTGCGCTGGTTGATGTCGCGCACAACCACGATGGCGCGCCTCCTGCCGCCGATCGTGTCGGCGTGCAGATTGACCTCCGTCCAGAAGAGAGTCCCGTCTTTGTGCCGTGCGGGCCACTCGAATCGCTGCCGTTCGCCTTCCGCTGCCTTCTTCAGCAACGAGAGAGCGGTGGTCGTCGTAAACGGCAAGCCGCCGCCGGCGATGATGCCGGCGCCCTCGCGCTTCAGCTCCTCCGCCGAGTATCCGAACATCTCCTGCATCGCCGCGTTTGCCTCGACGACGGCGCCGCTCTCGATGTCATTGATCATGATGGCGTCGCTGACGGCGTCGAAGATCGAGCGGAAGCGCTTCTCGCTGTCGGCGATTTGTGCGACCTGAACCCTCAGCTCGTCGACCATGCCTTCGATACAGGCTCGTAGGCTCTCGAGCTCCGCGGGAAATCCGATGCCTGCCGTGATCGAGGCGGCGCTACCGCTTCGGACCGCAACGGCATACCGCTCGATCTGGACCAGCGGTCTCACGACTTTCCGCGAGAGGATAAAGTACGTGCCGAGGACGAGCAGCACATCGACCTCGACGATCATGGTGACGAGGCGGATGAGCGACATACGAAGCTCGTTGTGAAGGTATTCCTTCGTCACCAGCAGGCGCACCGTTCCGATCGGCTTGTCTCCAAAGTTGATCGTCCTCTCCTCGACCAACATGTCCTCGGGTGTCGATTTCCCATCCCACGGCCTGAAACCTCCCTTCGAATTCCGCAAGCGGCCGACGTCCTCGCCGGCGGTATGAACGGAGATTCCGTAGACGGACTTCGGCTGGGACATCGCTTCGATCACTTTGTCGATCTGGGCACGATCGACGTTCCAAACCGGGAGCGCCAGCGCCACGGAAAGCTCGTCTGCCTGTCGCGCGGTAAGGCCTTGGAGTATTTCCCGCTGCGCTTTTGCGTCAGCCCGGTAGGTGAGAGCCGCGTAGGTACCGAGCAGGACAGTCGTCACCGCGACCAGCGTGGCGGCGACGACCATGGCGAGCGATGCTCTGCGGGCGGGCATTACTTGTACGTTTGCGGATCGAACCATAGCCGCTTGTCACTGAACGGAACTTCCGGGCCGAGAAACGGATTGCCGATCTTGATGATCCGCCGGCTCTTCAAACGCAGGCGCTCGATCTTGTGCCGCTGATACTTGTCGAAGATGCGGTCATACGTTCCGTCGGCGATCATCATCCGCATCCCTTCCTCCGCGCGCGTTGCCAGGCGCCGTCCTTCCGCCGTCTTCGGAAACCAGAAGTACATCGGCAGCGGATAGTAGAGGATGAGGTTCTTTTCGATATCAAGATCGGGGAGACGGCTCTTGCGCTGATCGTACTCGTCGAGCACCTCCACCGCCGCGCGCAGAAAGATGTCGAAGCGCTTCCTGGCCAGCATCTCGAACAGGCCGTCGTAGCTCGATCCGGTGACTACCTTAAGGCCTGCGGCGTTGAGAATGTCGACGTCGACCCAGCCGAGGCCGAGTCCGAACGTGAACTTGCGAAGGTCGGCGAGCGTGCGAACGTTCGCGAATCGCGGCTGCTCCTCCTTGCGGATCAGGAAGACGCAGTATCCGCCGAGGTTCTTGTCGACCGGAATGTGGATCGGGATGAGGTTGCGCTCGAACTCCGGAGTCGTGCTCAAATACATCACCGTCAGCTTGCCGGTGGCGTTCTTCAGCTCGAGGGCCTGCCGGCGCTCGGTCATCAGTTCCGACTTCACCATCCGGTACGGCCCCCACTTCGGCGTCGTCTTCTCCAGTGCCGTTCTCAAGATCTCCCAGTGATACTGGTAGCGCACGTCCAGCGCCGATTCAGGGGCGTTGTAAACATAGGTCATCACCGGCTGGGCGAGTGCTGCTGCCGCAGTCATGAACACAAGAACTGCCAGAAACGCGAACCGGCGTGCCATGGGAACCTGAGTACGTTGGATGAGTGCTCCCAGTTTATCCTTCCGCCATGCGATTCGAAACAAAGGCGGTTCATTCCGGAGCAGGGGCTGATGACGAAACTGGTGCAATTGCGGCCCCCATTCATCTTTCGACGACATTCGAGCGGCGCGCCGAGGACGGCGAGCCGTCGCACGGATTCAGTTACATCCGCGACGGGAATCCGACGCAGGTGCGTCTCGAAGAGGCGCTCGCGGCGATCGATTCGGGATCGCACGCGCTGGCTTTTGCCTCGGGGATGGCGGCGACGACATGCCTGTTGCAGGCGCTCCCGGCCGGCTCGCACGTCATTCTGCAGGACGAGAGCTACTACGGCGTGCGCGCGCTGGCCAACGAGTATCTCAACCGCTGGGGCCTGACCTTCGACTTCGTGGCGATGGACGATCTCGATGCGGTGAAGTCGTCGGTGCGCCCATCGACGCGTGCGATCTGGTGTGAGTCGCCGTCGAACCCGCTGATGAGAATCGCGGACGTGGCCGCGCTCGCGCGCATCGCGCACGAGGCCAACGCGATCCTCATCGCCGATGCCACGTTCGCCACGCCGGCGTTGCAGCGTCCGATCGAACAAGGCGCAGACGTCGTGCTCCACTCCACCACCAAGTACCTCGGCGGACACAGCGACGTGCAGGGCGGGTCACTGGCGTTCGCGCAACGCGACGAGCTCACGGAAGCCGTCGAGCACTGCCGCAAGATCACCGGCGGCGTGGCGTCGCCCTTCAACTCATGGCTGATCCTGCGCGGCATCCGTTCGCTCCCTGCACGGATGCGCGCGCACTGCGAGAACGCGATGGCCCTCGCGCGCGTACTGGCAGCGCATCCGCGCGTCGAGGCCGTGCATTATCCGGGACTGGAATCGCACCCGGGCCACGCCATCGCGGCGAAGCAGATGTCCGCGTTCGGCGGCATGCTCTCCTTTAACGTCCGCGGCGGACGTGAGGCTGCGCTCGCCGTCACCGCCAAAACGAAAATCTTCACCCGCGCCACATCCCTCGGCGGCACGGAAAGCCTGATCGAACACCGCAACTCGAGCGAAGGCCCCGGCAGCCGGACGGCGGAAAATCTCCTGCGCATATCGGTCGGTCTGGAGCATGCGGATGATCTGGTGGAGGATTTACTCCGAGCGCTGGATGAAGGATGAAAGATGAAGGATGAAGGATGAAGGATGAAGGAGCCCGAATCGAGCACAAGTTCATCCTTCATCCTTCATCCTTCCGCCTTCATCCTTCGCAACTACAACCTCTGCGTCCTCTGTGTCTCCGTGGTGATCGTTTTTCACCGCAATAGCGCGAGAGTCTCACACCGCTTGATCCCAGCCCACTTGCGCGAGTCAGCAGTGACGCTCCGTGGAGAGTGCGCCGCGAGCAACGCCTTAACGGTGCTGTCCTGGCATTCGAAGAGAGTGCGGCGATAGAGCGTGCCGGTAAGCGCGTAGTCGAGAGCGCGATTGCCGTCACTGTCAGCCGGCGCAGGATCGGCGCCGCGTTGAAGCAACAGCTCAACGATGGGCGTGTAGCCGTAACCTGCCGCCATCATTAATGGAGTGACGCGGAGCTGCTTCGTGCGCGGCTCCGTCTCGTAATCGCCCGTTTTGTTAACGTCGGCGCCCGAATCGAGCAGCGCCTTCACGGCCTCGATCTGGTTTCTGGAGATGGCGTGCATCAGCGGCGTCCAGTTGAGCGCCCCGTACGCGGCGTTCGGGTCGCAACCTCTCTTGACGATCGCGCGGATTGCCGGAGCGTCGCCCTCGCGCGCGGCGACGATCAGCGAAGGCGTGTGTCGCGAGATGGCGAAGCAACCGGCGAGCAGGGTGACGCAAACAATGGAAGCAAAGAGTCGCATCGTGACCTCGATCGGGATCAGTCTGAACCAATTTATGGCCTGAATGATCACAAGTCAAGTACTTGGCGGTGACAAGCGCGACGACGCGGATGTTCGGTCGTGACAGGGGAGACCATGCGCGACAGCGAGAAATCGTCGCCGAATCCGGCTCGCCCCAAACGCGCGAAGCGCAACCAACCGACAACCGACAACGCGCGAAGCGCATAATTCCCCCTTGCTTCCGCTCGCCGATCACAATCCACGACGGACGACGCCGGTCGTCAACATCATCCTCATCGTCATCAACGTGCTGATGTTCTTCTGGGAGATCTCTCTCGGACCGCAATTCGAGCCGGTTCTGACCAACGTTGCGTTCGTTCCGGCGCGCTTCTGGTATCTGCCCGATTCGCTGCTGCCGAACATCATCACGATGTTCGTTTCCATGTTCCTTCACGGCGGCTGGCTTCACCTCGGCGGGAACATGCTCTACCTGTGGGTCTTCGGCGATAACGTGGAGGACCGCCTCGGGCATGTGAAGTACTTCTTCTTCTACATCGCGTGCGGGCTCATCGCCACGCTGACGCACGCGGCAATGAATCCCACCTCGCGCGTGCCGTCCATCGGGGCGTCCGGCGCGATCGCCGGGGTGCTCGGCGCGTACATCGTCCTCTTTCCGAAGCAGCGTGTAACGACGCTGATCCCGATCTTCATCTTCATCACCGTCCGCGAGATCCCCGCCGTCTTCCTCCTCGGCTTCTGGATCGTCGTGCAGGTCTTCTTCGGCGCGGTGTCAATGAACGGCGATCTTCAGAGCGCCGGCGGCGTTGCCTACTTTGCGCACATCGGAGGGTTCATCGCCGGAATGCTGCTGATCGTCCTGCTCGGAGGTCTGCGCCGGCCACCTCTGCGTTCAGTGCCGCAGGACTATCGGTGGCGCAGCGGGCCTCTTTAGTGAGGCATCTTCACTTGAAGCGCGAAAAGAGCCTGGCAACGTCGTCAGCGGAGACGGTGTTGACGAACGTTCCGGTCCCAAGCTCGAAGCCGGCGACTGCGGCGATACGCGGGAGAAGCTCGAGATACCAGTGTCCCCCGCTCGGAAACACCACAAACGCCCAGTTGAAGGAATCGCTAATGGCGCTCATGCCACGGACCGACGACTGGAGCAACGCCCCCAGCTCGTGCGGTTCGCCGAGTTGATGTTCGTGTGCTTTGGGGACGATCCATTGCTGCCAGGCGAGACGCGCGCCGCGCGGGGCAATCCATCGATAGTGCTCGGACTCGGCGATCAGAGGATGTTCGCCCAGATCGCACAGCGGACAGTTGGCAGCCTCCGCGAATGCAGCGCTCTCGCGCGCGATGCGCGCCGGGATGAACGGCGTGCCGACCATTTGCGAGTGGAGATGCGGAATCGACGCGCCCGCCTTCCGCCCGTGGTTCTTGAAGATGCAGACGTACGCCGCTTTCGCGGCCAGCGCGCGGTACCGCTCGAAATAGATCTCGACCACGCGCTGGGCATGCTCAGGAGCGAGCGCGTCAAACGTGTCGTCGTGCAGCGCGCTCTCGACGATGATCTCGGAGTGCTGTGTGGGCGGATACCGATTGGGAAAGACCCGGATCCGCCACGGATCGCCATCGCGACAGATCTCCGGCGGCGTTTCGCTTTCGGCGCCGGGACAGAAAGGGCAGGGAGCGCCTTCGTAGACATTGGGCCGTTCCTCGCGCTGCGGCGCGACGATCACCGGCTCGCCTGTGATCGGATTCAACTCCTCGGTCACGAACGCTCCAGACGAATCGCGACGCGCACGCGCTGCACGACGCCGTAGAGCGCGAAGAGCAGAACGACCACGGCCAGCCATTCGGCGACGGTCAGCCTCGCGAATTGCAACGCCTGCCATCCGTTCGTGAAGAGACTGTATGAGACGATCGGGAGAATGATGATGCCGAGGACGAACTCGCCGCGGCCGATGGACTCGTAGCTGCGCTCGCCGTACGTCGCCTCGATCTGCGTGCCGATGTAGCCGTTCAGCATCGTCATGATGATGCCGGCCATGGCCAGCGGCTGCCGTACGTTGTTCCCGTAGAGCCAGCAAGCGGCAAGCAGCGTGTCGCCGGCGCGGTCGGCGCAGTGATCGAGAAAGTCGCCGAAGCGCGACGTCTTGTTCTGCACCCGCGCCACGATGCCGTCGAGCGCATCGGCGAATCCGCTGATAGCGATGAAGATGATGGCGACGAGGAAGAGCGCCGGCCGCTCACCGCCGTACGCCAGGCACGCCGCACCAATCAGGTTCAACGCGAACGCAATGAGCGTGATCGCGTTCGGAGACAGCGGCATCCGCCGCGCCAGCGGTGTGAACCAGCGAGCGAGCCGCTCGCGCCAGGGGTGCATGAGGGGGATTGTATGCGGCGGGGGAGTCGGCGGGAGTCGGGGATCGGGGGTCGGAGAATCAACCCGAGCGAAGGTTTTCGCTCCGACTCCCGACCCCCGACAACCGACCCCCTCAATAAATGATCACCGTGTCGTGCACGTTCGCGATCTGGTAGAGCTTTTCGATGTCGGCGTCGCCGAGGCGCACGCAGCCGTGTGAGACGGATTGGCCCAGCTTGTCCGGCTCGTCCGTGCCGTGGATGCCGTAGCCGTTGCCCATCTCAAGGCGGAACTTGCCGAGGACTTTGTCGTAGTGGCGCTGCTTGGTGTCGACGGGAGGGACGATGACGGCGTCACCGGCCACGATCGTCTTTCCCGGCTCGAGCTCGCGCTCGACGCCGTTGCTGACCTCGACCACGGTGTCGCCTCGGACCTTGAGGACGTCGTTACTGGTGCTGTTGTTGTTGCCGCCCGAAAACCATGACCAAACGCCTGCAGCGGGTTTGCTCGACACGGGCTGCCCGGTGCGCGCATCGATGGTCTGCCCGGGATCGAGATGGACGACGCGCATGCCGTTCTTCCGCGCCTCTTCGACGTAATGCCAGTCCGGGGGCACCCACTGCGGATTCTCATCCTTGGAGATGATGTGGAGCTTTCCAATCGGCGTGTCGAAGAGAATCGTCTTGCCGTCGACGGCGAGCGTCGTTCCTTTGCCGGTCGAGCAGACGGCTTCGAAGATCGTCTGGCCGCCGCGGCGAACGTAAAGCTTGTTCTCGGCAGTCGAGACGAGAATGGTCTGGCCGGTGTCAGGCACGTCATCCGTCTGCTTTTCGACATCCTGCAGCTTCGATTGCAAGGCATTCACGTTCGCAGTTTTCTGCGAAGCGGTGTTGCGCAGGACGCTCGCTTTGCTGCCGCCGTCTTCGTTGATGAGGCGATCGATCTCGGCGACGCGGTCGAGGCGGCGTTCGTCGCGCATGTTGATCGTTTCGCCGGCCACGGCGAATGCCGCCAGCCCGAATGCCAGTACGAGAAGTGCCCAGGAGCCTAAGAATCCGATCCAGCGTTTCATTAGAAGATGTAGACCCTCGTGTCATTGGTAATCCGCGGCCAGATCGCCGCCAGATCCGCCTCGGGGACCATGAACGATCCCGGTTTCGGCCCCTGCAACGGACTCTCCGGCGGCGGCGGGGAGTGAATGACGTAGCTGTCCTGAAGAAAGATCACGTAGCGCCCCAGGCCGTTCGGCACGACGCGGCGCTCGGCCGGTTCGCGCTCGCCGTGCATCGCGTACACCCATTCGGGGACAGGCCATGAGGCGCCGTCTTCTTTGCCGGCGACGCTGAATCCGCCCTTGAGCGGAAGGAAGGTCCAAGTCTTGCCCGTGGGCGACTTGATCGTCTTTGCTTCGCCGATCTGCACGTCCGTCTCGCGGACGATGTCGCGCCCGAAGCGAAACTGCATTTTCTTCCGCTGCGTGTCGATGGAGATGTAGAACTGCGCGCTTTGCTGGCTTTGCAGATACTGCATGCGGGCATCGATTTCGTGCTTGAGCTGCGCCTGCGTCAGGTCCATCTGCGAGAGCTCATCGCGCATCCGGTTCAATTCGACGGGCGAATTCGCCGTATGGCGAAAGAGGATCGCGGTCTTCTCTTCGATGACGTCGCGCTGGTGCTTGGCATACACAAACGTGCCTGCTGCGATGATCAGAAGAAGGAGGTTCAACCAGAGAGGCGGCCGCGGGAACGACCGGCGTTCATGCCCATGCGGGCGAGGATCGGACATTGTTGACTGCTAGAGCGAGGGACGTGCCAGCAGGAGTGCGGTCGTCTCGACCGCGGGCCCTCGGGCGTCCTCGCCCGAGGGCTGTGAGGGCGGATACAACCATCGAGGCGAGACGCCCACACTCCTAGCTGCGCGCTAGCTGCAAGGCCACTCCTGCCGCGGCCGCACGCATGCGTCCGCGAAATGGAATAAGGCATGAAACCGTCAGCTTTCAACCGGTTCAGGAGATCTGGAATGGCGACTTCGCAGGCAGTACGAGAGATTAGTGATCAGGATTTCGAAGAGCTCGTGAACAGCGGCCAGCCCGTATTTGTCGATTTCTGGGCGCCGTGGTGCGGTCCCTGCCGCATCATCGGACCGCTCGTCGAAGAGCTCGCGCCGTCGTATGACGGAAAAGTAGTCATCACGAAAATGAACGTCGACGAGAATCAGAACGTCCCGCAGAAGTTCGGTGTGACGTCGATTCCGACGCTGATGATCTTCAAGAACGGGAAGCTCATCGACCGGGCCATCGGCGCGATGCCGAAACCGGCACTTCAGCAGTTCATCGATCGAAACATCTAGATTGCAAAGAAAACCGGCCGGCTTTCGCCGGCCGTTTTTCTTTGCGTTGTCGGTTGTCGGTTGGTTGCGCTTCGCGCGTTGTCGCGGCGTTCCGGCAACCGTCGCCATCCAATTCCTATGAAGCAAACAATTGGTCTCGTCTCGCTTGTGGTGCGCGAATACGATGAGGCACTCGCCTTCTACGTAGGAGTGCTGGGTTTCGAACTGATCGAGGACTCGTTCGTTCCTGCGCAGAACAAGCGCTGGGTCGTGGTCGCGCCTCCCGGCTCGACGACGGAGTCGCGCCTTCTCCTGGCGCGAGCAGCCAACGAGGAGCAGGCCGCGCGCATCGGCAACCAGACAGGCGGCCGCGTGTTCCTCTTCGTCTACACGGACGACTTCGCCCGTGACTACCAGAACTATCGGGCCAAAGGCGTCACGTTCGTCCGTGAGCCGAAGCAGGAGCCATACGGAACCGTCGCTGTCTTCCAGGACCTCTACGGCAATCTGTGGGACCTCGTCGAACTGAGCGCAAGCGACAACGCCTGACCCCGCGCGGTCGAGCGTCGAACCCCGACTCGCTCCTTCCCGTTGCGTTACTATTTCGCGCGCCCTGAAGGGCTCCAACAACCGGCAACGCGCGAAGCGCAACCAACCGACAACCGACAACGCGCGCAGCGCAATAACCCAACGCGCGAAGCGCAATCAACCAATGCTCAAAGACCTTGACCTGCTGATGCGTGAGCGCGAGCTCGACGCCCTCCTCGTGCCGATGCACGAGGCGATGCACCCTTCGTTTCGCTGGATCACGCGCGGCGCCAAGGTGACGCGCGGCTATGCCGTGAAGCTCGCCGGCCGCGATCCGATCCTGATCTCGTATCCGATGGAGCGCGACGAGGCGTCTGCGACCGGCTTGGCTACACGCCTCATCCACGACTTCGGTTACGACGCCATCTTCAAGTCGGCGCCGAATGCCGCGCAGGCGTATGGGTTGTTCTTCGATGCCGTGCTGCGCGAGCTCGGCGCCAAATCCACCGTCGCCATCGTTGGCAATCTTCCCTTCCCGCTCTACCTCGGCATCGCTGAAGGACTCGGCGTTCGCGGCTGGAGCGTCTGGCGAGGCAGCGACGATCTCGTCCAACTCGCACGCAAGCGCAAGGAGCCGTGGGAGGTCGAGGCCATTCGTTCCACCGGCGAGCGAACGGAACAGGTCGTCGATTGCGTTCGCGAGGTTCTTCGCAACGCGACGATCGGCGATCGCGAGCTCATTCACGACGGCCGTCCGCTCACGCTCGGCGATCTGAAACGTCTCGTGTCGCATGAGATCGCGGCGCGCGGCATGGTGGAAGATCACGACACGATCCTCTCGCAGGGACGCGACGCCGGCATCCCGCATTCACGCGGCGATGCGGACGCGATCGTTCGCCCCTCGGTGCCGATCGTCCTCGACATCTTTCCCGCAGATCGCGCCACCGGCTACTTCTTCGATCTCACCCGCACGTTTTGCGTGGGCCCGATCCCCGACGAACTGCATCGGATTCACGCCGACGTTCTGGAAGCCTTCGAGCTTGCGCGAGCCGAGATGCACGCCGGCACGTTCGCCTCGTCGTACCAGGCACTCGTCTGCGACTTCTTCGAGCAACGCGGCTACGCGACGACGCGCTCGAATCCCGCCACGCTCGAAGGCTACGTCCACTCCCTCGGCCACGGCGTCGGTCTCGACGTCCACGAAAAACCGTCGTTCTCTCTCTCCCCGTCGAACGGCGACGAGATCGAGCACGGCGACATCGTCACGATCGAGCCCGGCCTCTACTTCCCCGACCGCGAGATCGGTGTGCGCATCGAAGACACCCTCGTCGTCGGCGACGACGGCCGCGTGGAAACGCTCTGCCGGAGTGATCGGGGATTGGCGCCGTAGGGGGTGGGGTGTGGGGTGTGGTTGAAGACCGTTGACGATACCGTCAAAACGTGAGGTGTCATCCTGTCAGTCTGATCAGCGACCGCCCGTCGCCGATGAGCGTCTCGAAAAATCCGCGATCGTCGTCAAAAGAACAGCTTCACCGGCTCGATGCCGAGGCGGGCGAAATGTGGATCGAGCCGTCGCGCCAGCCTGGGCCAGAAGTGATGCGGTACCTGCGGGTAGAGGTGATGCTCCAGATGATACAGATGATCGGCGGCGATCACCGACAACACGATCCCGCGAAAGAGCCGCGTCCGCGTCAGCTCGCTCTCGCCGAGGGGAAGGTGGGGGATGAAGACGGTGATGAGCGGGAAGATCCAACTGCCGGCGATCATCAGCGCCGCGTAGATCGCAGGAATCGGTGTCCGCGGAATCGCGGCGGCGGCTCCGGCAAGAAGGGCGATGACAGCGATGCCTTCGCCTGCGATCCAGCCCCGCTCGTGTTTCGCGCTGCGCATCGCAAAGATCCAGAGGCGGGGTTGCAGCGTGATGCCGTCGAGCAACGCGCCGATGAGCGACATGTGCGCGGACCGCGCCTCGATGTCGTCGTCCGCCGGAAAACGCGCATGGTGGTGCAGGTGCGTGAAGCGATAGGCGTGACCGCTGCGAAATCCGATCAGCTCGATGGCGCTCAGCAGCGGCTCGTTCAGCCAGCGCGGCAACCGCAGCGTGCGGTGCACGAGATCGTGCGACACGGAACCGTAGGTGATGAAGCTGAGGATCACCGGACAGGCCAGCGCAGCGATCCAGAGTCCGCGCGAGGCGAGGACGAAAAACGCGGCCGTGAGCGCGAAGGGCATCGCCAGCGAGATTGCGCGGCGCCAGACGGGGAGCAGGAGGAGATCGCCGCCGAGAGCGTCGAGTGAAGGGAGACCGCTGGTTGGGTGCATCGCTGCCGTTTTTCAATCCGTAAGCGTGATGTTAGCGGTTATGTGTCGCTGGGGTCGGAGAGTGAAGTGACAAAAATTGTCGGTGACATGGGCGACGCAGCCCTAGACATTGGAGCGCGGCTAATGTCAAACGGTCCGGAGCTAATGTCAAACGGCCCGGCGCTAATGTTAAACAGAGCGTTTCTAATGTCGAACGACGCGTTTCTAATGTCAAACGGCGCGCCGTCAATGTCAAACGGCGCCTTTCTAATGTTAAACGGAGCGCCGTCAATGTCGAACGGAGCGTTCCTAATGTCAAACGGAGCGCCGTCAATGTCGAAGGGAGCGTTTCTAATGTCAAACGGAGCGTCGTCAATGTCGAAGAGAACGTTTCCAATGTCGAAGGGAGCGGCTCCGATTTCGAGGGGCGGGGGCATTCCTTAGCTGCGGCTTCGCCGCGTTGTCGGTTGTCGGTCTTCCGTTACCCGTTCTGCGAAACGCCTGCGCCAGTGCCACAACTAACGGACAACCGACAACCGACAACGCGCGAAGCGCACTACCGATACTTCTTCACTGCCTTCGCCAGCGTCGATCCCTTGAGAAACGTCTCCTTCCGATACCCGACGGTCTCGTCGTAGACATAGACCGTCACGCCGGCCGGCTCTTCGAGGAAAAAGTGTGTGCCGAGGGCGGTGGCGCGAAAGGTTACTTTCTGCTTGCCGTCGTGTGAGAGCTCGCCGAGGAACATCGCCATCGGATGGGCGATGGTTGGTGGAGCGATCGTGTTCGGCGGAGGAGTGGCCGCGGACGCGATCGAGGCAATCGAAGCGACGGACAGAGCAAAGGCGAAGAGACGAAATCGCATCGTGAGATTGTAAGCTTCGCGGCAATGTTCCTCTTCGACGGTCCGGAAGACGCTGCGATTACCTACGCCTTCGCGCACGGCGCGGGAGGCGCGATGGACACGCCGTTCATGATGACGGTGGCTCGTGCGCTTGGCGATCGCGGCATCCGCGTCGTGCGGTTCGAATTTCCGTACATGGCAGCGCGGCGGACGGGCGGGAAGCGCGGCGCTCCCGATCGCCAGCCGGTGCTGCTGGCTACGTGGCGCGACGTCGTCGAGAAGCTGGGGAACCGCGAGCGGCTATTCATCGGCGGCAAATCGATGGGGGGGCGGATGGCGACCATGGTTGCCGATGAATTGGGCGTCCGAGGGCTGGTTTGTTTTGGGTATCCATTTCATCCGCCCGGGCAGCCGGCGAAAGTGCGCACCGCGCATCTCGAGACACTGGCCACACCGATGCTCGTACTGCAAGGGGAGCGCGATCCCTTCGGAAACCGCGAGGACGTGGCAACGTATCAACTTTCGCCGTCGATCGAGGTCGAATGGATCCCGGATGGCGACCATTCACTGAAGCCGCGGGCGAGCGCTGGAGTCACAGAAAAGGAGAATCTGGTGCGGGCGATAGCGACCGCAGAAGCATTTATGGCTAGAATGTTGCTCCCGAATGATTGACATGCGATCACGTGCCCTGATCGTCGAAGATGATGCCGCTGCCCGCGGGCTTCTCGGACAATTGCTGGAATCTCTCGACTTCGCCTTCGATCTCGCCGCCGATGGCGAGGAGGCTCTGCGCTTCCTCGGCGACCAGGAGTACGACGTCATCCTTCTCGATATCGTCCTGCCGAAAGTCAGCGGCATCGAAGTGATGGAGTCTCTCCACCGCCACCGCCCGCGCCTTCTCGGCAAAGTCATCGTGGTTACCGGGCTCGACATTCGCGAGATCCGGTCGCTCTTCCCGGCCGTGCACGAAACACTGTCGAAGCCGGTGCTTCCAGGACGGCTGCGCGAGGCGGTCCGCTCCTGCGTTACGCGGCGCGGTCAAGGTGCTGCGGTCGTTGACGAACGAATCACGCCCGATTGACCCAGCGGTCACGATTCGCCCTCGGATCGTCAAACATCACCCCAATTTTTATGTTGCGACGCACGGTTGCCTGATGGCGCCTGCCTAGACTCTCCTCCACTGGGACATGCAGTACGCCTCCTTCCGGAAGCGTGTTGTATGAGAGAGAGCAAAACGGGCGGTTGCAAGCGCGTAGCTTGCAACCGCCCGTGGTTTTTGCCGGCGTTTTCTGTCAGTGAGAGGCGTGGCGGCGCTGCTGACTGCCGATGCTCGTGATCGTTCCTTCCGACAGACCGCCCGGCCCGATTGCGCGCACGCGAAAGAGATTGCCTACATGCGCGGCGACGTTGATCGTGCGCGCATCGCCGGAGATGAAGGTAAACGAGCGCCAAGTAGTGCCGAAATCCCCCGACCATTCGATAGCGAATCCGGCGGCCGTTTCACTTTGCCAGTCGATACGCGCCATATTGCCGCTGAAGTAACTGACTACGTTTCTCGGAGCGGGCGGAAGTGGAGGCATCGGCGCGAGCTCGGATGCGAGATAGAGGCGAGCCCGCGCCAACGACGACGGCGCTGCTATTTCTGACATGGCGAATGCCGTGATACCGGCTTCGTTGACTGCAATCGATGGCAGTCCCCACGCCGCCGTGCCGCTGAACGGCAGTGCGCCGTCGCTCGCCACGAAGCGGTAATCGAGTGGCGAGCCCGATCGTGTCACATGAGCCGCGCCCAGCCAGCTCGGAGTTGGAGTTACGCCCACGTATCTCCAGCCGACGGTGTACGTCGCACCATCCCACGCCACGGCGCTCGAAAGGGACGAGAACCACCGGAACAAAGGGGTCTCCGCATCGAGAGTCAGTCCGCCCTCGTCGTGGACGGTGATGGTCGAGACCTGGCCGTAGATGTCGAGGGCGATCAACGACTCCGCACCACTCGAGGCCACGTGCGCGCGAAGGCGAATGCCGCTGATCGTGAGCGGCGCGCTGTCAATCGCGTCGCCATCCGCAGAAACGCGCATTACGCGAAAATGGAGTGGGTTTGCTGGTGGGGATGGGCAGGCGGAAATGTTACATGGGAGGTCCGGTGCTTCGCCAAACACGATGATGAAGTTCCGGCCGTCCCACGCCACATCCGGCACGAGCTCGAAATTCGCGGGAGCACGCTGTCCGATCACCACCGGTTCGCCGAATAATGGGCGAGGTGATGTCGAGGAGCCGTCGGATGCGATGAAGGTACCGAGCAGCTGAAACGCGTTCGACCAGACGACGAAGTAGCGGCTGCCGTTCCAGGCCACCGACACGTCCTGTGCGAAGTCCTGAACGGATGTAACGGCGGTCGTGCCCAGCGGCAGGCCAGACGGAGACAGCCGTTCCGCGAATACGTTGCCGTTAGCAACCCATACCATGAGTGTTTCGGATGGACTGTGGGCGATGGCGACCGATTGAACGTTCGTCTGGTCGATCGAAGCGCCCGTGCCCGCGATCGGCTCCCCGCCGGCGTTCGCTACCTGCGACACGATGGCGTTCCGACTCTGGACGGACTCGATCCACGCCGCCGTGAAGCCGGCTCCGTTCCCTGTCACAACCGGCGACAGTTGATTTACTGCCGGCGTCAACCTCGTCAAATCGTGGCCCGCTGCGAGGAGCGAGGATGAGAAGAGCGTCGTGAGAATCAAAACAGAAGTGCGCATCATCGGGTTCAATGCTCGGCTCGCCGCCGCAGGGAAGACTCCGGTTGCGAGAACCTGGCGTGACATCATCATGGCCGTATAGCAGAAAACCCCGGCTGCGTCAGTGAGACGCGCGGCGGCGCTGCGGACTGGCGATGCTCGTGACCGTTCCTTCCGACATTCCACCCGGCCCGAGGGCGCGCACGCGAAACTGGATGCCGGGTCGGGCGTAGACAGTGGTGGTGCGGGCATCGCCGGAGACGGTTGCGTAGCCACTCCAGCTCTTGCCGGAATCCCACGACCATTCCACTGCGAATCCGTCCGCCGTTTCACTTTGCCAGTCGATACGCGCCGTATTGCCGCTGACATAATTGACGACGTTTCCCGGTGCAGGCGGTGGGGCAGGCATCGGCGCGAGCTCGGACGCGAGATAGAGACGGGCCCGTACGAACGAAGATGGCGCCGTCGCTTCCGAAATGGTGAATGCCGTAATACCGGTTTCGTTTACCGCGGCCGAGGGTCGTCCCCACGATGTAGTGCCGCCGTAGGGAAAGGCACTGCCGGCCGCCGTAAACCGGTAAGCGAATGGAAGACCCGATGGTGTTATATGAGCTACACCCATCCAGCTCGGACCAGGAGTATGGCCCACGTATCGCCAGCCTACGGTGTATGCAGAGCCATCCCACACCACCGCGCTCGAAACGTCCGAAAACCATCGGAACAGCGGAGTCTCTGTGTCGAGCGTCAAGTCACCATCGTCGTGCGCGACGATCGTTGAGACCTGACCGAAGCTGTCGAGTGTAATCAGGGACTCGGTGCCACTCGAGGCTACGTGTGCGATCACGTGCGCGCCTGCGATGACGAGTGGCGCGCTGTCGATCGCATCGCCATCTGCGGAGACCCGCATCACGCGAAACTGGTCCGGATTGGGTGAGGGGCAGAGGGTGGAGCAGATGAGGTTCGGAAGGTCCGCAAAAACGACGATGAAGTTCCGGCCATCCCAGGCTACATCCGGCATCACAGGTAACTCCGTCGGGGCACTCTGCGCATCGATGGAAGGTTCGCTGAAAAGAGCATGAGGCGGCGTCGCCGAGCCGTCTGGTGCGATGAAGGCGCTCAGGAGCTGAAACTGGTTCGACCAGACGACGAAGTAGCGGCTGCCATTCCACGCCACCGCGACAGAGGACGGATACGTTTTGTCAGACGTGAGGACAATCGTATTGAGCGGCATGCCCGACAGAGACAGCCGTTCCGCGAATACGTTCTGGTCGGCGACCCATACGACGAGCGTTTCGGTTGGACTGTGGGCGATCGCGACCGACCGAACGGGCTGCTGATCGATCGCGGCGCCCGCCCCCTCGATTGGCTCACCTCCCGCGCTCACCTCGGACGAGACGACGGCATTGCGGCTGATCGCCGACTCCATCCACGCCGTCGTGAAGCCGGAGCCGTTCCCGGTCACGACCGGGTAAATTTGATTCGCTGCCGGCGGCACTTTGGTTAAATCGTGTCCGGCGGCGAGAAGCGGCAGTGGGAAGGTCAGGAAAAGGCAGAGGGCAAACCGGGGCATTGGTATCTTCCTGCGAATAATGCACGCTACTCCGTTATTCCAGCGGTGGAAGCGGACGCGAGGGTGGGGTAGAGATAGCGCCCTTCTTTCAACGACCGGCCGCGCGGCGCGCATGGGCGGGCGCTCGAGTCCGCGGGGATTGCCCCGTCGGCGAAAGGGCACGGCGAGCCGCTGACCGCGTTCACGGACCTTAGGGACCGAATAAAATGAAAGGCCTGATTCGAATTCGAACGTTCCGAGCCTTGTGCGTGCTCCTGGCCGTTACCGGTCAGACTGCGGCGATCCTCGCCCAGAGCGGACCGCCCAGCAAAGACCGCTACATCATCGTCCTTAAGCCGCCGAAGAGCGGCGTGGCGGAACTGTCGGACCACGACATCACGGCCGGAGGCGGAACGATCGAGTACAAGGTGCCCGGCCGCATCCAGGTGACGCTACCGGAACCTGCCGTTGAGGCACTGCGGAGGCAGGAACGCGTCAAATACATCCAGAAGGTCATCCTGGGCCCGTTGCCGAACGCTTCGGCACCTGCGGCGTTGCGGGTGACGCCTTCAACAGCGTCACTGCGTACGACGACCGAGTCGACTCCGCCGACATGGAGGTCCGGGACGTACAAGTACGACGCATCCGGCAACATCTATGCGATCGGCGTCGCGGGCGACGCTGGTTCGCCTGTACAGCATCGCTACGCTTATGACGAGCTCTCCCGTCTCAAACAGGCCGACACGCTCTCCACGCCGGCTCACACGGAGACATTCACCTACGACATCTACGGCAACCTGACCGAGCACGTCGATGGCTCGTCGACAACGTCCACGCCGGTCGAGGCCCCCAACACCAACCGGCTTGCCTGGAGCGCGGCGAATCCCTACACGTACGACGCCGCTGGCAACCTTACGGCCGACTACAACGCCACATACGCTTACGACCCCGTGGGCATGCTGCGCGAGAAGGACTACGGCAGCAAACAGGAGTTTTACATCTACACTGCCAGCGACGAGCGGATCGGCGTCAAGTACGGAACCTCGAGCGGCAGCCCGACGATCTGGAGCATCCGTGACTTCAGCGGAAACGTCCTGCGCCAGTACGAAGGCCACGACCAGACGCCGCAGATGGCCTGGCTCTGGGTAGAGGACTACATCTACCGCGACGGCCAGCTCCTCGCCGCGGAGCGCGTCCCGGAGGAGGGCGGACGCCGCCACTTCCATCTCGACCACCTCGGCTCCGCGCGTCTGGTAACGGGCCAGGACAGCAAGGAGATGTCCGAGCACGACTACGAGCCGTTCGGTCTCGAGTCAAATTACCAGGAGACCGCCGGAGGCTTCGACCGGGAAGACCCGAAGCGGTTCACGGGGCATGAGCGGGACTATGCCGCGCCACCCGATGCACCGGCGTCGGCGTACTATCTGGATTACATGCATGCGAGGTATTACAGCCCGACGGTTGGAAGGTTCCTCAGCGTTGACCCGGCGATCGACCTTAGAGCGAATCTGAACAACCCGCAGGGTTGGAATCGGTATGCGTATGTCCGAAACAACCCGCTGCGCCACACCGATCCGACCGGCAAATACACATGCACAGGGTCGGTCGATCAATGTAAAGCCGTTGATGCGAACGTCGACCGCTTGCGTCAAGCCGCGACGATACTTGCCGCTGATCATGCTCCCGGCGCAAGTGCGCTAGCCAGAGCAGTGAGCTTTTATGGCAAGAAGGGCGAACGCAACGGGGTTGCTGTGTCGGTTGTCGACTTCGATGGCGCTGCGTTGGGGTCAACTGAGAGGAAGAACGGACTCACGATCGTCAGCGTCGACGCGAATGCACTCATGGCTAGTGGCTCAAGCCGCGTTACCGCGGTAGAGATGGCCGCGACGTTCGCACACGAAGCTGAACATGGCACACGCAGAGGAACCGCCAACGATCCCGGCAACATTCGATCGGAGGTGAAGAACGATGAGCGGGAGGCATTCCGTTGGGGTGGGTATGTCAACTCCGCGTTCGGCACAAGCTCGGCGTATCGCGTCTTCGAGAACGGAGCATGGGATCATGCCTTCCTTGAAGCGTGGGCCGAAACGGCAACGGTTGCTGATTGCAAGGCGATGGGTGGCTGCAAGTGAGACCACCAGGCGGAGCAGTCACGGCTCTCGTCGCCCTGACGATGTTCAGTTGTTCGGTGGAGCATAAATCGAAGCCGGTAGCAGTGGAGATGTGTGCGCTCACGGCACGGCCAGCTCTGTACGACGGCCGCATTGTGAGGTTCTCCGCACATGTGATGAGCGACGGAATCGAACACACGCTGTTGTTCAGCCCCGCCTGTTCAGAGTTTCCCCTGATCGTTACGGCTGGTCCGCGACGAGAAGCGGATGTGCATGAGTTAACTGATGTGATCTTTGGGAAAGAACGTGGCACTGTAAATCGCGATGTCGCTGCTACATTCATTGGTACGTTCAAATCACCTAATCGAATCGAGCTTCAGAGAGCATTTGATGTCGTCGTTCGCGGTAGGAGCTGATCGACGCGGGCCGGAGAGTAGCGGCTAGCCATGTCTTTTTGTCTGTGACTGCCCAGCTCAAGTGCGCACACGACCGTTCATAGGTCGTTCAGAAAACTGTCGGGCGGTGCCGCGGCGTCGTACTCGGCCTGCAGATCGGTCTTGTGCTTCCACTCGATCTCGGCCAGCTCCATGAAGAGCGCTCCCAGGATGGTGTCCGGCGCGCGCTCGGCCATGAAACGGAAGTAGCTCTCCGAGTCGCGCTCGCGCTCCAGCGCGTGTTTGAGAGCGTGGCTCATGTCGAGATTCACCAGATCGGGCGGCAACTCAACGGTTGCCGGAGCGGGCGGGGGAGGCGGATGGCCGATCTCTTCGCGGTATCGCCGCTCCATTTTGGCGCGGTGCACGAGCTCGAAGTCGGCGAGCTGCAGCATGCGCGCGCGCACGGCAGGCGAACCTGCGCGCTCCGCCAACTGCTGGTAGTACACGCGCGTCTCGATCTCGGACTCGATCGCCTTCCGCAGCACTTCTTCAACCGTCGTTTCGAGCGGTTTCATGCGAGGCGATTATTGCGCTTCTCCGCCCCGAAACACATCGGGATTCGGCGGGGCGGTGTCCTCGAACGGGGCGCTGCGGAGTTGCTGACCGACGCCGGTGCCGCCCGCGGTGCCGCGTTTGTCGATCGATCCGTAGTACGGCCGCCAGCCCATCGGTCCGACAGGGAAGTTCGGCGGCACGACCAGATCGCGCAGTCCGACGACCGACCGCGCGCGCGTGTCGATGGCCATCTCGTAGTCGCGGGTCATGTAGATGGCATCTTCGGGACAGGCATCGACGCAATAGCCGCAGAAGATGCAGCGAAGGAGATCGATCTCGTAGCGCACCGGGAACTTCTCGCGCGTCCGTTCATCCTCGCCGGCTTCGATGGTGATGCACTCGGCCGGGCAGGCCGTCGAGCACATGTAGCAGGCCACGCAGCGCGTCGTTCCATCTTCGCGCGACGTCAGGATGTGGCGTCCTCGGAAGCGCTCCGAGTAAACGCGCTTCACCTCGGGATACGAGATGATCGGCAGCTTGCTGAGGTTGAAAAGATTGTGGAGGAGATGGCGGATGGTCACCATCATCCCGGCGATGACCTGCGGGAGGTAGAGACGGTCGAGCACCGTCAGCGGCGTGCGCTCGACTTTGACGACTCCGGGTCTTACACGAGTCACGTTCATTGCTAGTGGTCCAACTCTCCGGCGATGATGTTGAGCGAGCCGAGGGCCGCGATTGCGTCGGGGATTGTCTGTCCCATGATCATCTCCGGAAACGCGGAGTAGATCTGAAAACAGGGCGGCCGGCAGCGGACGCGATAGGGGTTCTTGGTGCCGTCGGAGACGATGTAGAAGCCGAGCTCCCCGTTGCCTCCTTCGACCTGGAAGTACGTTTCGCCCACCGGCGGCTGGATGCCGTGCATGATCAGTTTGAAGTGATAGATCAGCGACTCCATCTCGTTGTAAACCTTTGCCTTCGGCGGAAGCGCAACGTAGGGGTTGTCGACGATGACCGGCCCTTCGGGTAGACCGCGGTCGATGGCCTGCTGCAGGATCTTCAGCGACTGCCGCATCTCTTCCATTCGCACGAGGAATCGTGCGTACGTGTCGCCGCCCTCGGCGATCGGGACGTCGAAGTCGTAAGTCTCGTATCCGAGGTAGGGGCTCGCTTTGCGGACGTCGTAGGGCACGCCGCACGCGCGCAGGCACGGCCCTGTGAATCCGAAGTTGATGGCATCCTCGGCGCTGATCGGCGCGACGCCGACGACGCGGTCGAGGAAGATTTTGTTGCGGTCGACGAGCTTCTCCACGTCGTTGATGAATTTCGGCATCATGTCGACGAGGCGCTGCGATTTCTCCAGGAAGTCGGGCGGAACATCGACGGCCAGTCCGCCGATGCGCGTGTAGCTCGGCAGGAGCCGTGCGCCGCAGCACGCTTCGATGAGTCCGTAGATCTCTTCGCGCGGCTGGAAGAGGTACCAGAAGTTGGTCAGCGCGCCCATGTCGACGAGGTTCGTGCCGATGCAGACGAGATGGTCGGCGATGCGCATGAACTCGCAGAGCATCAGGCGGATGTGCTGCGCGCGTGCCGGTGCGGTGATGCCGAGGAGCTTCTCGACGGCCATGCAGTAGCCGACGTTGTTGATGATTGCCGAGCAGTAGTTGAGACGGTCGGTGTACGGAATGACCTGCTGGTACGTGTGCGTCTCCGACATCTTTTCGAAGCAGCGGTGCAGGTAGCCGATCTCCTGATCGGCGCCGATGATCGTCTCGCCGTCCAGCGTCACGACGATGCGGAGCGTGCCGTGCGTGGCGGGATGGGATGGCCCGAGGTTGAGGGTGACGCGCTCGTAGTCGGTGTCGACATTCTCGAAGCGCGGATCGATCTTCGGGATGATGCGCGCCACGTCGTTCTCGGTGAGGAGCCAGCGCTGCGCTGGATCGTAGTCCTTGCGCAACGCATGGCCCTGAAACGCTTCGTGCGTGAGGATGCGGCGCAGGTTCGGATGGCCGTCGAAGATGACGCCGTACATGTCGAACACTTCGCGCTCGTACCAGTCGAGGCCTTTGAAGATGCCGGTGCTGGTGGGAACGAGCTCGCCGTCAGCGACACGAACTTTGAGGCGGATGCGCTCGTTGTTCTTGAGGGAGTAGAGCTGGTAGACGATGTCGAATCTTTTCGGGGGTGGGGAGTCGGGGGTGGGGGGTCGGAGAAACGAAGTTTCGCTCCGACTCCCGATTCCCGACTCCCGGTCCGCGGCTGGGGTGTCGGGTGTCGGAGTTTGAAGATCTGTGGTTTCGCTCCGACTCCCGACCCCCGACTCCCGACTCCCGCGTTCGCGATTCGGATAGTCGACTCCGAACAAGTCCAGCGGCATCGTGAACGCAAACTCGCTGCTCTCTTTGAGCGCCCGCAGCACATCGACGATGTGCTCTTTGCCGACGACGAACGAGGGCATGTCCTGCCCGAGCTCCTGCGTCATGCCGGGATGCTGCAGTGCCGCGGCGATGGCCGCACCGCGCGCATCGGCAGCCGGTCCGTCGACGGCGACGTACGGCTCGCGGTTCGTCGGTGCCGGTCCGGTGTAGGGGATGGCGCTGAATTTTGTGAGAGTGCTCATTGTGCGGGGGTCGCGTTTCGGGAGTCGAGTGTCGGAGCAAGACTGTTCACGCTCATCTCCGAATCTCCCCTCGCTGGATTTTCTCTTTCAGCTTCAGGATCGAGTACATCAATCCGTCGGGCGTGGGTGGGCAGCCCGGAACCCACATATCGACGGGGATGACTTCATCGATGCCCTGGACGACGTGATAGGCGCGGTAGAAGCCGCCGGATGTGGCGCAGGCGCCCATGGCGATAACGTAGCGCGGCTCGGGCATCTGTTCGTAAATCTTTTTGAGGACGGGCGACATCTTGTCGACGATGGTTCCCGCCACGATCATCAGATCCGCCTGCCTCGGCGAGAATCTCACGACCTCGGCGCCGAAGCGGGCGATGTCGTAGTGCGACGAGACCATCGACATGAACTCGATGGCACAGCAGGCAGTGCCGAACGGAAGCGGCCACAACGAGTTGCCGCGCGCCCAGTTGACCATCGTGTCGAGGGTGGTGGTCAGGTAGGTTCCGCCGGCGAGGTCTTCAATTTCGCGCTCGGACTCGCCGGGAAGCGTGATGAGGCCCTTCTCCGCGCCTTCGCCCGGCGGACCGCCGCGCTTGCGCTGAATGATGGAGCCGGAACTGTCGTAGGGTAAGTTGGGCATAGGTTACTCAGGCGTGCAGTCTACTGGTGCCAAACGGCAGGGAGCGCGATCTTACGAATTAGAGAAACTTTTCACAAGCATGGGTATGGTTTCACGCGGAAGCGCGGAGACCGCGGAGCAACACTGCAACCTTTGAGCCCCAGATCCTCAGCCGCGCGACTTCGCGGCCGCGAGTCCCCGCGACCGCAGTAGTGCTTCCTCCATCCTTTCCGCTACCCGCTCGGCCCGCCACTGCTCGGCTACTTCGCGGCCGCGGCTGCGAAGTCGATCGCGAAGGGACGCGTCGCTCAGCAACTCGATCAATCGTTCGCCCAGCTCGACGGCGTTTCCTTCCGGCGCGAAGAGCGCGTAGTCGTGCTTCTCGTCGAACGACTGGAAGGAAGGGATCGTCGTCATCACCACGGGAATGCCGGACGCCAGCGCTTCCGCCGCGGGCAACCCAAACCCTTCTTCGCGATGGTTCGGCGCGATGAGAACGTCGCACGAATGGACGAGCCGCGTCATCTCCCGCGCGGTCAGCGCGACGTGGAACTCCTGCACGGTGTCGAGCGGCTCGGCGCGCGATGGCGCCCACGGCGAGACGCGCACGAGGTCGAAGCGTTGATGAAACCAGCGTGCATGCGCCGCCGCGCCGTAGCCTTCAGCCATCCCTTTGAGATCGACTTGCGATTCGCCGCACAACAGCACGCGCAGCGGCTCGTTCTCAGGCGGCGTGCGCGCGCGAAAAAACTCATCGTCGACGATCTGGCCGACGTAGGTGACGTCGTCCGTGAATTGCTTGCAGATCGGAACCAGCGACCGGGTGACCACGAGCTTGGGAATGGGCAGCCGGTACGCTGCGTCGATCTCGGAACGGATCGATTGATACGCGCTGAACGCTCCTTCGTAGCCCTGGCAGAGATGAAGCGCCTTCGCCGGCGCGATCGCCCATGCGGCGGAAAGCGTCGTCCAGAAGGTGGCGATGACAAAGTCGTCGTCGCGGGCGTCGTAGGTGTTGAAGTCGTCGAGGTACATCCACTCGGCACGCGATGAGCGCCATGTCAGCGGCAGCCCCTTCGTGACGATGCGGACGCGGTGGCCGCGCTCGATGAGGGCATCGGCCTGCGCGAGCTGCACGCGCGTGCCGCCCGAGAGCGCGGTGTCTTCCATCAGGTAGGCGATGCGTAGGGGTTCGTTCATGAATCGTTGCGGGCGACGACGTAATAGCCGGCCGGAGTCAGATCTTCCTTCGAATGCGGAATTCGTGAGGAGGCGAGAGCGGCCATGAGCTCTTCGCGCCCGCGCGTGACGGCAGTTTCCTGCGGTGCGATCTCCTCGACGGTCCAGCCGGCAATCGAGAGCATCTCCTCGATCGTCCGCTTCGTGAAAAAGCGCAGATGGCCGACGCACGTCAGGCCCATGTAGACGTAGTCGAAGCGCCCGCGAATGAGATCGCTGACCACCGCTGCGTTGGCGATGTTGGGGATGCTGAGCAGGAGGTGACCGCCCGGCGCGCACACTTTGCGCAGGTCCGCCAGAAACGACCACGGCTCGTCGAGATGCTCGACGATGTCGCCGCCGATGATCCAGTCGAATTTTTCATGGATGATCGAGACGATCTCGCGCGCATCGCCGCAGTAAACGTCGTCGATGCGCTTCTTGGCCACGGCCGCGGCGCGCGGATCGATCTCGATGCCGACGACGCGGCATTTCTGGCGCGCTTTGAGTGCTGCGCCAAGAGGTGCTTCGCCGCAGCCGAACTCGAGAATGGATTTGGCGTTGGGACTGATGCGGTCGAGAAGATCGGTACGCGTCTGGCCGCGCAGCGAGCTCCAGCGGTGAACGTAGTCGGCAGGGGAGATGACAACCTCGCGGCCTCCGAGTGCGCGGCTGGGCGGATCGTCGATGCCCTCGAGGAACGAGGTGCGGCAAAGATAAACGGCCGGATCGGATCCATCCCACTTCACGACCTCCGGCTCTTCGCCGCCCGCCTGCAACTCCGCGGTCATCTGCTGCAGCTCGCGCAACGTTAGATAGGGTGTGCGGGGTGCGCGACGTTGCGCGAAGTTCTCCGCTTCGTTGCTCACTGGAAGCGCAGCGACGACGATGCTGGTGTGAACGAGCAGCTCGCGCAAGCGCGTGATGAGCTTCGCAGGCGGAAGGAGCAGAGGGTCGGTGACGACGAGAACATGGTCGCTTTCCAATCCTGCCACCGCCAATGACGCGGGCTCTTCCGCGTCGTAGGTGACGAATTCGGTCGCCCCGCCGGCGCGCAACAGCGTCTGGCTCTGCCAGCTCGCGTAGCGTTCTTCGATTGCAGGATGATCGAAACGTGGGAAGAGGACGGCGGGCATGCGGGCGACATCTTAACCGGTGCGACTTGGAGTCTCGGAAGCGGGCTCTCGCTCGCTCATCGCCGCGGCCGCGCCATCAACTCGATCATCTCCCGCACTGCTTTGTCCAAACCGACAAGCGCCGCGCGAGCGACGATCGAGTGGCCGATGTTCAGCTCTTCGATGTCGGTGAGTGCGGCGATGCCGTCGATGTTGCGATAGTCGAGGCCGTGGCCGGCGAGGACGGCCAGCCCCATCTTGCGCGATGCCTTCGCTGCCGTGGCCACTTTCTCCAACTCGCCCGCCCAGTTGCCGCCACGCTTCCACGCCTCGGCATACTTGCCGGTGTTGATCTCGACTTTTGGTGCGTGCAGCTTCTGGCATTGCCGCAACTGCTCAAGGTCGGGATCGACGAAGATCGAGACATCCATTCCAGCGTCGACGAGTTGGCGGATGGTCTTGTCGATGTTGCTCGAGTGCAGAACGACATCCAATCCCCCCTCGGTCGTCAACTCATCGCGGCGCTCCGGAACGAGCGTGATCTGATGCGGCTTCACGGTCTGGGCGATGCGAACCATCTCCGGCGATGCCGCCATCTCGATGTTGAGATGCGTGGAGACGGTGCGCTTCAGCACCTCGACATCGCGGTCCTGCATATGACGGCGGTCGCCGCGCAGATGAACCGTGATGCCCTGCGCGCCGGCAAGCTCACAGATGACGGCCGCCGCGATCGGATCCGGCTCGTCCGATTTGCGCGCTTCACGGATGGTGGCGATGTGATCGATGTTGACGGCTAAACGCATGCGCGAAGGTTAGCAGAGAGATGTTTTTCACCACAAAGGCACAAAGGACACAAAGAAAATCTCTTCGTGTCCTTTGTGTCTTTGCTCGATCGCTGCACCGATCACATCGCCCGTCCTGTCTTCGCTACTGTTCATCGTTACCCGAGGATCCCTCAGTGCGTGCAAAACACCGAGGAAATCCTTTGGCTGCGGAGAGATACGAATCGAAAACTCCACGTCTCGTAGAACGCAACGCGCTTCAACGCCAGACCAACCCGACGCCGATCGTCACGTTCTGCGCGGTCTTCCCTTTCACGCGCTGGGTGAAGAATCCATCCACGGGCGTGTTGCGGTCCTTGGCGAAGATTGGCTCGTAGTCGACTTCGATGACGCGGAGATCGACCCGAGGGGCGATGCGGACGTCGATGCCGCCGCCGATCTTCAGCGCCAGGCTGGTGGGACGGTCGTGGATCTTGAACGCGAAATCGCCGGTCGACGTCTGGACGTCCTCCTGTGTCTGGCGCGCCACGCCGGCCATCACGTGACCGAAGGGGCGCCAGCGATCGTAGTCGTGCCGCATCTCCAGGCCGGTGACCAGCAGGTAAGTCCGTTCGCGGATCACATTCGTATCCGTGTGTGCGTCCGCTCCGGTGCCGAAGGTGTCGACGGTGCGGTCCTTGTTGAAGTAGGCAGCGAAGTCGGTTCGGATGCCGAGCGTGGGGGAGATACTGTAGGTGGCGCCGAGGTTGAAGCCATGGAAATCGCGGCGGTCGCAGAAGATGTGGTTGAGATGGGCGCCGAGCGCGTCGACACCGTCCGGCGTGCACGGCTCGATCGTGAAGTCCTCGCCGTCCTCACTTCCCATGAACGTTCCGGCGTTCGGTTTCTGCAGCGCGTGAGAAAGACTAATGTGGTATTCGAGTTTCGAGGTCTGCCCCAGTGCGTGGGAAGCACAGGCAATCAGTACGACAGTGGTGAGCCATAATTTGCGCATCGTTATCTCCTTGTCGGTTGGTTTGCGCGTTCCTACGACGGCTCACGAGCTGCGGATGCCTCGCTTCATCCAATTCGCTCCACGATTTCGCTAAGAAAACTTCAGGCGTTTTCTAAGATGACCGCAAAGGCTTATCAATTCGGGACTTATCGTCTCGACCCTGCGGACTGCACGCTGCACAACGGCGGCGATCTGGTGCCGCTGACGCCCAAAGCGTTCGACCTTCTTGTGGTCCTGATCGAGAACCGCGGCCGGCTGATCGAGAAGGAAATGCTGATGAAGCGCCTCTGGCCGGACGCGTTCGTCGACGAGGCCAACCTTGCCAACAACATTTCCCTCCTGCGCAAAGCCCTCGGCGACAGCGCGAACATGATCCAGACCGTGCCACGGCGCGGCTACCGGTTCGCGGGCGATGTCATCGAGGAGGGGCCGGCGGATGCGGATGTCGCGGAAGTTCCCGAGCAGCGGTCTCGCGTTCGAATGTTCGTCATCGCAGCGATGCTGGTTACGCTGGTTTTGGTCGGCGGTCTTTTTGCCGGACGGGAAATTTGGCGCCGCGATCCGCCGCGATTCACGCAGGTCACGTTCCGCCGCGGGCTCGTTTCCGGTGCGCGCTTCGCGCCCGATGGCAAGACGATCGTTTACAGCGCGTCCTACGAAGGGAGGCCGGACGAACTGTTTCTCACCCGTGCCGACCAGACCGTTTCACGCCCCCTCGGCATCGCCAACGCGCGTCTTCTGGCGATCTCCCGACGTGGCGATCTGGCGCTGATGATCAAGCCGCGCGCGTTGGGATACCTCTCCGTCGGGACACTGGCGCGGGTGCCGATGACCGGCGGCGCGCCGCGCGAGATTGCGACCGAGGTGCAGGAAGCCGATTGGTCGCCGGACGGCGATCGCCTTGCGCTCATCCGATGGAATGGTGTTGCCATCCAGGTCGAGTATCCGGCCGGGCACGTCCTTTATCGGATGCTACCGCCGGAGTGGGCGAACTGCATCCGCGTCTCACCCGGCGGCGATCAGGTGGCTTTCCTGCTGCACGAGTCGGAACGTTTCGACGATCGTGGCCGGGCTGTCGTGTTCGACTCCGATGGCAAGACGGTGACTCGATCGCGCGAATTCACGAGCGCGAACGGTCTGGCGTGGCGTGGAGACTCGATCGTCATCAGCGCCTCCGACCGCGATCTCGACAACGACCTGTATTCTGTCGATTCGAACGGGTCCGATCGGGTCCTCGAACGAGGCGCGGGCCGCTTCGCTCTATGGGATGCCGCATCGTCCGGCTCATTGCTCGTTGCGCGCGAAGACGGCCGGAACGGAATCATCATTCGCGCCCCCGGCGAACCCTCCGAGCGCGAGTTGTCGTGGCTTGACGGCAGCTGGGTGCGCGATATTTCCGCCGACGGACGCACGATTCTGTTCGACGAGGAAGAAGCCGGCGGCGGCTCGACCGCGCGCGTCCTCACTCGCAATGTCGACGGCTCCCCTGCGATCGACCTCGGGCCCGGCAACGCCATCGCGCTCTCGCCCGACGGCAAATGGGCGCTGGCACGGCAGCGCTACATGCATCCGCCGCGGCTCATCCTGATTCCGACTGGCGCCGGCGCATCGCGTGTCGTACGCACCGGCAACATCGAACCGAGCGAGCGGGTTTCATTTCTACCGGACGGCAAGAGTCTCATCATCGTTGGCCATGCGCCCGGTCGTCCGCCGCGCGCGTATCTCTGCGACCTGGCGACGTGGCAGATACGCCCCATCACGCCGGAAGAAGTGACCGGATTCCTGACCGACGGTGTGTCTCTGATCGCGCGGCGGCAACTCGTCCCGCTCGCGGGCGGCGAAGCGAAACCGATTCCCGCCCTTGCCGCGAACGAGCGAATCGTGCGCTTTGACGGAAAGAGCGTCTGGGTAACGAGCGAGAAGAACATCTCCCGCATCGACCTCGCGACCGGCCTTCGCGAAACGGTCTTCGAATATGGCTCCGGCAGCCCGAAGGACTCGCTCTTCACCGAGCGGCCCGTCGTTTCCGCCGACGGACGCGCGTACGCATACACGTACGCGACGGTGACCTCGGATCTATTCGTGGTGGATGGCGCCAAATGAAGTGAGACGGTTTCACGCGAAGGCGCGAAGACGCGAAGAACACTCTGCGATCTCCGCGTCTCCGCGTGAAAAGCCTTTCTGACACTTGGAAGGCAGGCGAGCCCTCCCGCGTTGTCCGCTCCGCAAATGCTCTATCGCTTCGACAACATCGAGAAATCGTACGGCCCTCATGACATCGTCAAAGGGGCCACGTGGCAGCACAATCCTGGCGAGAAGGTTGGTCTCGTCGGCCGCAATGGTGCGGGGAAGACGACGCTTTTCCGGCTGCTCCTGAAACAGGAAGACACCGATCGCGGCCAGGTTCTCCGTGCCTCGGGGCTGACGATCGGCCACGTCGGGCAGCATCTCGACGCCGAGCCGGGTATGTCGCTCTTCGACTATGTCGAGACTGCGTTTGCCGATGTGCTGGCGATCGAGCGGAAGATGCGTGCCATCGAACACGATCTTGCCGATGCCACGAAGAGCACGGCGGAGCATGAGAAGCTGCTCGGCAAGTACGCGACGCTGCAGCACGACTACGAGCACGCTGACGGTTACACCTTGCACGCCGAGGTGGAGCGCGTGCTGAGTGGAGTCGGATTTGCGAAGGGGGAGTGGGAACGGCCGATCGCGGCGTTCAGCGGCGGCCAGCAGAACCGGGCCATGCTTGCGCGCGTTCTTCTGACCGACGTCGATCTGCTGCTGCTCGACGAGCCGACCAACCATCTCGATCTCGCCGGCATCGAGTTTCTCGAAGGCTTCCTGCAGTCGTTCAAGGGAAGCTATCTCCTCATCTCCCACGACCGCACGTTCCTCAATCGGACCGTCCAGAAGATTGTCGAGCTCGCGCACGGAAAGTTGATCGAGTATCCCGGCAACTATGAGCGCTTCCTCGAGCTCCGCACCGAGCGGATGGAGAAGATGGCGTCCGACTACGAACAGCAGCAGGAGCTGATCGACAAGACCAAAGACTTCATCCGCCGCAACCTGGCCGGCCAGAAGACGAAGCAGGCGAAGTCGCGGCGCAAGATGCTGGCGAAGCTCGATGAAGTGGAGCGTCCTGAGACGGACGAGACGCTGGCGAACTTCAAGCTGGAAGCGGGTCCGCGCTCAGGCGCGGTGGCATTGACCGCGGACCACGTAACGGCCGGCTACGGCGCGAAGGCGATCGTCCACGACCTTTCGATGACGATCCGCCGCGGCGAGCGCTACGCCATCATCGGTCCGAACGGCTCCGGAAAATCAACGTTGCTCAAGACATTCGCGGGGCGGCTGCCGCCGCTCGATGGCACGGTCACTTACGGCCACAACGTCCAGGTCGGCTACTACGATCAAACCCTCGGCGATCTCAATCCCGAGGGAAACGTCATCGACGAAGTGTGGAACCTCGATCACTCGCAGACCGAGGAGCAGGTGCGCAGCTATCTGGCGCAGTTCTCGTTCTTCGATGATGACGTCTTCAAGAAAACGCGCGACCTGTCCGGCGGCGAGAAGGGGCGGCTGGCGCTGGCGAAGATCATCTACACCGGCGGCAACGTGATGCTGCTCGACGAGCCGACGAACCATCTCGACGTATACACCCGCGAAGCGCTGGAAGAGGCGCTGGAGCGGTTCACCGGCGCGCTGATCGTCGTCTCGCACGATCGTTACTTCATCGATCGTGTCGTCGAGCACGTGATTCTCGTCGACGATGGTCAGGCCGGAGTATTCGACGGCAACTACACCGATTACGCCGAGCGGCTGAAGGCAGGGATTGCCCTCGAAGCGCGCTCGGAGCGTGTGACTCCGGCACCAGCGCAGTCGCGTTCGCACGGAAAATCGAGCAGCGAAGCCGCCCGCTCGTCGCAAGCCGACGCTCCGAAAGTAGATCGCTCCGAGCAGAAGAAGCGCGAGAAGCGCATCCGCAAGATCGATGAGGAGATCGCCGATCTCGAGGCGCGCATCGCGGCAGCAGAACGTGAGCGGGAGCGCAACGATCTGCTTCTCTGCTCCGAAGAAGTCTTCCGCGACGGCGACCGCAGCAGGAAGATCCAATCGCAGAACGCCGATCTCAAGGCGATGGTCGAGCTGCTGTACGGGAAGTGGGAAGCGCTGGGGAAAGAGAAGGAAGAGCTGGCGGGTGCGGTCGCGTAGTCCGGCGGTGTCTTAGCTGGCCAACCGGGGGGAAAGTTGGGTGGCCGTTGACCATCCCCGATGTCCCACTAGTACCCCGCCCATGTCCACTGGTACCCCGCCCATGTCCACCGATACACTGCCCATGTCCCACTGGTACACTGCCCATGTCCCACTGGTACACCGCCCGTGTCCCACTGGTACACGGCCCGTGTCCCACTCGTACACGGCCCATGTCCCACTGGTACACCGCCCGTGTCCCACTGGGACACCGCCCATGTCCCACTGGTACACCGCCCGTGTCCCACTGGGACACTGCCCATGTCCCACTGGGACACTGCCCATGTCCCACTGGGACACTGCCCATGTCCCACTGGGGCACCGTCCATGTCCCACTGGGACACTGCCCATGTCCCACTGGGACACCCCCCCGTGTCCCAGTGGGTACGGACCGTGCCCCAGTGTCACCGACCGTGGACAACCTATCGAGACCTGATAGCAAGGTTGCTCGAGCAGCAGCCGCCTAACGGTTGCCAGATTGCAGGGTTGGTGAGTAGTCTGCGAGCTGCATGATCGACTCAGAAGCAGAGCAACAGATCGCGCTGGAGACGGGGAACCCGGGCAACCCGGTAACCGGACGGCCAGGCAACCCGGCAACCCGCCAAACTGCCGGCATCATCGCCATCGGTTCCGAGATGCTCGGGCCGGCGCGCGTCGATACGAACTCGCTCAAGGTCACCGCCGCGTTCGAATCGTTCGGCATCGGTGTCGTGCGCAAGACGGTCGTCGGCGACAGGCAGGCGGAGCTGGTCGATGAGATCCGGCACTCGCTCGCTCACTCCAGCATCCTGATCACCTCCGGCGGGCTGGGGCCTACCGAAGACGACATGACGCGCGATGCGCTGGCCGAGGCGCTGGGGCTGAAGATGGTGATCGACGACGGCATCGTAGAGCGGCTGGAGAAGCGCTTCGCGGCGCGCGGCTGGGTGATGCCGGAGGTCAACAAACGCCAGGCCAACGTTTTCATCGGGCAGACGATGCTGCCGAATGAGCGCGGGACGGCTCCCGGCTTTCACATCGAGAAGGACGGTAGGCACATCTGGGTATTTCCGGGCGTGCCGCACGAGCTGGAGTGGATGGTGGCGGAGTATCTCGTGCCGTGGCTGGCTTCGATTACGGCGGGGCAGTCGCGGTTCCGGCGCGTGCTGAAGATTGCAGGGATGACGGAGTCGGGCGTCGAGGAGAAGCTGAAGCCTTACTACGCCGCGCATCCGGAGCCGCTGACGATTCTGGCCACCAGCGGCCAGACGGAACTGCATCTGGCAGAGGATGGTGCGGAGGCGGAGGCGCTTGCGGTGATCGCATCGCGCGAGGGCGAGTTGCGCGAGCTGTTCGGCGACAAGATCTTCGGCGCCGACGATGACACGCTCGAAGGCGTGGTCGGACGGATCCTGACCGAGCGTCACGAGACCGTCGCCACTGCGGAGTCTTGCACCGGCGGGCTGCTGGCATCGCGCATCACCGACGTGCCGGGATCGTCCGCGTACTTCATGGGCGGCGCGGTCTGCTACACGGCGGCGGCGAAGAAGGATCTGGCCGGAGTCGATCCGGAGTTGATCCGCGAGCATGGCGAGGTGTCGGAGCCAGTTGCGATCGCGCTGGCGCGCGGCGCGCGCGAGCGGTTCGGCACGACGTACGGGATCGGCGTAACCGGCATCGCCGGGCCGGGCGGTGGGACGGAGGCCAAGCCGGTCGGGACCGTCCATATCGCAGTAGCCGGACCGAATGGCCACAAGCATCGCAAGCTGTTCTGGCCGATCGAACGGACGCTCTTCAAGCGCATCACCACGCAGTCCGCGCTCGACTTGCTGCGATTGTTCATCGTGCGCACGTAGCGTACGCTTCCTGTGTATGAAGCGCATGAACGTAGTAATCGATCGCGAAGCGTTGGAGTTGGCGAGACGGCTGACCGGGAAGAAGACCTACTCCGAGACGATCAACCACCTCATCGCGCAAGCTGTGAGGCAGGAGAACTGCGAACGGCCATCGATGCGTTGGCCAAAGACCCGGACCCATGGTGGCCCGGATATGTCGAGGAAATGGCTCCCGATGTCGCCGAGTATCTCAGGAAGACAAAGAAGCCAGGCCGTCATGCTGCGCGAAAAGTGCGCGCGCGGAACGTCATCCCTTCCGCATCAGCAGCACGTTCGTGATCACGTCGTTGTAGAGGACGACAAGCATCAGCGCGGCCAGTACGGCGAAACCGGCCTGCTGGATGCGCTCTTTCACGCGTAGCGAGAGGTCGCGGCGGGCCACTCCTTCGATGAGCAGGATCATGATGTGGCCGCCGTCGAGGACGGGGATCGGGAGCAGGTTCATGATGCCGAGCTGCATCGAGATCATCGCCATCAGACCGATCGTCTGGATCCAGCCGTGACGTACCACTTCGCCCGAGATGCGCGCGATCGAGATCGGGCCGCTGAACTCTTTCACGCTTCCCTCGGCGCGGAAGAGGCGCCCGAGCGTGATGAACGTGTAGCGCAGCATCTTCCAGTTCTGCGCGACGCTGTCCTGAACGGCGGGGAAGAACGACAGCTTGTGGATCTCCGTCGGCGGGATGAAGCCGCGGTACGGGTCATTCGGATCGGGCTTGGCCGCGGCCAGCGTGGTATGAAAGACGGTATTGCCGCGAGCGACGTCGAGGCCTGCAGCGGCTCCCTTGGTCGCTTCGAGGATGGTGTCGAGCTCGGCGAGTTGCGTGACCGGCTTCCCATTGATGGCGGCGATGTGGTCTCCGGTACGGATGCCAGCCATGGCGGCGGGCGAGCCAGGCGTGACGCGTCCAACCGCGGTGTCGTAGTAGGGAAGGATGCCGGCCCGGCCGACGGGACCGAATTCGCTGTCCTCCTTCTGCGGGGTCATCGTCGTCGTTCGCGTCTGCCCGTTGCGCACGTAGTCGACGCGCAGTGGTGAGCCGCCATGCATGCCGATGGCGAGGCGCATGTCATTGAAGTCTTCGATCTTTTCCCCGTTCATCGCCACGATGCGGTCGCCGGGCAGGAGACCGGCCCGGGCTGCCGGTTTGCCAGGCGTGACCGCTCCGATGATCGGGCGCGCGATGAACGACTCCGTTCCGACCATGCTGATCAGAGCCAGGAAGGCAATGGCGATCAGCACGTTCATGACCGGTCCGGCCACGAGGATCAGAAAGCGCTGCCACTTCGGCCGTGAAAGAAACTCGTCGGGACTGCCGGTCTGGTTCTCCTCGGGAGTGTCACCCGCCATACGCACGTAACCGCCGAGGGGGATGAGCGAAACACGGTAGTCGGTTGCGCCGCGTTGGAATCCGAACAAGCGCTTACCGAAGCCGAATGAGAAGACGAGCACGCGTACGCGGAAGAGCTTGGCGACGAAGAAGTGCCCCGACTCGTGGGCGAAGATCAGGAAGCCGAGGACGAGAACGAAGCCGAGAAGGTTGGTGACGATATTTTGCATGTTCGGTGGGTTAGTAGATCAGTCGACCGGTGCATTTCATAGATAGACGGACTGCCGTTGAAATCTACGACTCTACTCATCAACGAATCGACTGCTTCTCTGCAACAACAATTGTCCTCGCTTCTTTCCTGGCCCATCCGTCCCAGGCCAGGGCGTCTTCGACCGTCGTGATCGGGGCGGTGCGGCCGGCGTGCCTGTCGAGCACGCGCGCCACTATCTCTACGATTCCGGTGAACGGAAGTTCCCCGGCCAGGAAGCGCTCTACGGCAATCTCGTTGGCGGCGTTGAGCACGGCGGGCATGGAACCGCCGGCACGGCAGGCGGCGTACGCCAGCTCAACGGCCGGGAAGCGCCCGGCGTCGACGGCTGTGAATTCGAGCGAACGGATCTTTGCCAGATCGAGCCGCGCGAATGGTGCAGCCACGCGCTCCGGATAGAGAAGCGCGTACTGGATCGGGAACTTCATGTCGGTGGTAGAGAGCTGTGCGATGAACGAGCCGTCGACGTACTCGACCATGGAATGCACGATCGACTGCGGATGGATGAGGATGTCGATGGCCGACGGCGGCATCGAGAAGAGATGATGCGCTTCGATCACCTCGAGGCCCTTGTTCATCATCGTGGCCGAGTCGATGGAGATCTTGTTGCCCATTTTCCAGGTGGGGTGCGCGAGGGCGTCGGCGATGGTGATGTGCGCGAAGGTGCCGAGGTCGCGTCGCAGAAACGGGCCACCCGAGGCCGTGAGGACGATCCGCTGGACCTCGGCGTGCGCACCACAGCGGAGTGCCTGGTGTACCGCGTTGTGCTCCGAGTCGACGGGCAGAATCTCGCCGCCATTCCCGGCCGCGGCGCGCGTCATCACGTCGCCGGCGGCGACCAGAACTTCCTTGTTGGCGATGCCGACGCGCTTGCCGGCTTTCAGCGCGGCGTAGACCGGCGGGATGCCTGCCGCGCCGACGATGGCGGCAATCACCGCATCCGCCCCCGGCATCGACGCGACGGCAGAGGCTCCCTCGGGGCCGCAAACGATTTCAACGCGGCGTTTCACCCGGCTGCGCAGCGCAGCAACGTCGTCAGGGTTGCGGACGGAGACCAACTCCGGCGCATATCGCTCGATCTGGGCGGCGAGGAGGTCGAGATTTCCGCCCGCGGCAAGACCGACGACGCGAAGCGCATCGGGAAAGGCGTCGACGACGTCGAGTGTCGAGCGCCCGACGGAGCCGGTGGAGCCGAGGATGGAGATGCGTCGCATAGGTCAGGTTTGAGGGATGAAAAGGATGAATGATGAAGGATGAGGGATGAATGGTGAACCGATCGTCTTCGTCATCCTTCATCCTTCATGCTTCATCCTTCCTTCTTCACGCCGACATGATCTTGAAGCTCTTGAAATCGTGCTGGATCAGGAACCAGTAGGCGTAGAGAATCGGCGTCGTGTAGAAAATCGAATCGAAACGGTCGAGAAAGCCGCCGTGTCCGGGAATGAGCGTACCGGAGTCTTTCACGTCGGCGGAGCGCTTCCACATCGACTCGGCAAGATCGCCGACCACTCCTGCAACGGAGAGAACCGTACCGGCGATGATCGTGTGGACGAGCGGAAAGTTGCGGAAGAACGTGAAGTGAATGATGAGTGCCGTGGCGACGGACGAGGCCACGCCGCCGGCGAGCCCTTCGACGGTCTTCTTCGGGCTGATGCGGGGTGAAAGCTTGTGTTTTCCGAACGTGCGGCCGAAGTAGTACGCGCCCGCGTCGCCGAGCCAGACCACGAGCAGGAGAAAGAAGACGAGCTTTGCGCCATCGGCGAAGTCGTCGTGCAGGCGGATGAGCGAGCCGCCGAGCATCCCGACGTAGAGCGTGGCAAGAACGGCGATCGCACTCGAGGGGAGGGCCTTCTCCAGATCGACACGCGACACGACGTAGGACGCCGGTATCAGGAGTAGCGCTACAAAGACTCCCATCTCGACAGAGACCGACTCGAGGATGAAGGCGGCGACGATGAACATCATGATCACGAGGCAGAGCGCTACCGGAAGGCGATAGCCCTTCCGTTCTCCCAGCACGAGAAACTCGTACAGCGCTAGCGCGGCGATGAGCGCGATGGCCGCATCGAAAACGTACGGATTCGCCCAGCCGACGATCCAGATGGCCAGGGGAGCGGCGATGAGTGCTGTCAGCTCACGCTTCATATCTCAAGGGGAGAAGGCGGAGGTCGGAAGGCAGAAGTGATGCCTGTGAGAGCCGAGCGCGAAGGAGAAGGCGGATCGAGAGCCGCGAGCTGACGGTTTTCAGCCTTCTGCCCCTCAGCCTTCAGCCTTCTGCCGTTAACTCTGCTTGCCATCGGCCTCGATGAACATCTGTGCGTCGGATTCATCGACGGCGCCGTAGCGTCGGTCGCGTGATTGAAAATCAATGATGGCTTCGAAGAGATCACGGCGGCGGAAGTCCGGCCACAGCACTTTGGTGACGTGAATCTCGGCGTATGCGATCTGCCAGAGCAGGAAATTCGAGACGCGCAACTCACCGCTGGTGCGGATGAGGAGGTCGGGATCATCGATGTTGGCAGTGTAGAGATGATCGGAGAAGAATTGCTCGTCGATCTGGGCATCGCTCATCTCGCGCTCGCGCAGCACGGCCATGATGCGGTTGACCGTATCGACGATCTCGGCGCGCCCGCCGTAGTTGAGAGCGATCTGGAAGAGCAGGCCGCTGTTGCGCGCGGTCTGATCCGCCGCGTATTTGAGCTCGCGCTGCACCGAAGGATCGAGGCCCTCGACGCGTCCGATGGCGGTGAAGCGGATGTTGTTGTCCATCAGCGTGGCCAACTCTTTGCGGAGGTACTCCTTGAGCAGCATCATCAAGGTGGCCACTTCGAACCGCGGGCGCTTCCAGTTTTCCACCGAGAACGCGTAGAGCGTGATGACGCCCAGCTCGAGGCGGGCCGCAGTCTCGACGATCTCGCGCACGGCCGCTATTCCGGCCCGATGTCCTTCGACCCGTGGAAGATTGCGGGACCGCGCCCAACGGCCGTTGCCGTCCATGATCACGGCGATGTGCCGCGGCAAGCGCTTGAAGTCGATTTTGTCGAGGAGTGTTTCCTCGATCGAGCCCGGTTCAGCGAGTTTTCGCAGATCGATCATCTGGAGCCGGGGATGGTATCGCAAAGCCGCGCGCGGCTGCGACGCGCGTTTCGGCAGCGAGTCGATCGCGCTTACCGTCTTGAGATCTGTGCGACCGTCACCTCGAGGCGAGTCACGCGGAGATCGAGTCCGGCGACAATGCGCCCGACCTTCTCGTCGAGTCGGTCGATCTTCTCATTGGCCATGGTCACACCGTCGGCCACACCCTTGACGAGCTGCCGCATTTCTTCGACCGTGGCTCCGAACAGCAGCCGCGTATCGGCGTGGGCGGCTGCGATCTCTTCATGAAGATCCCGTCGCAGCGTTCCGGCTGTGACCTGGATTTGTTGCCGAGTTTCGTCGACTTGTTGCCGCGTCTCGTCGACTTGTTGCCGCATTTCCTCGACGCGCCGCTGCGTTTCCTCATGGGCGGTTGCGCTCTCTTCGCGGATCTCCTCCCGCATCGCCTGGGTCGTGGTCTCGACGTATCGACGAGTTTCCGCGTGAGCTGCCGCACTCTCTTCGCGTATCTCCTGACGCAGCGCGTTGGTTGTGGTCTCAACGTATCGACGGGTTTCCGCGTGAGCTGCGGCATTTTCTTCGCGGATCTCCTGCCGCATCGCGTTGATTGTGGTCTCAACGTATCGACGGGTTTCCGCGTGAGCTGCGGCATTTTCTTCGCGTATCTCCTGACGCAGCGCGTTGGTTGTGGTCTCAACGTATCGACGGGTTTCCGCGTGAGCTGCGGCATTTTCTTCGCGGATCTCCTGCCGCATCGCGTTGATTGTGGTCTCGACGTATCGACGAGTTTCCGCGTGAGCTGCCGCACTCTCTTCGCGAATTTCCTGCCGCAACGCCTCGGTCTTAGACTCTACGAGCCGTAGCGTCTCGGCGTGTGCAGCGCCGTTCTCCTGCCGTAGCGCCTCGACCGTAGTTTCGACGTAGCGTCGTGTCTCCGCGTGTGCAGCGGCGTTCTCCCGCCGCAGAACGTCGGCCGTAGTTTCAACATAGCGTCGCGTCTCTGCATGAGCAGCCGCGTTCTCCTGCCTCAGCGCTTCGGTTGTCGCTTCAACGCGCCGGATCGTCTCGGTCTGCTCGGTGATTAGTTCAAGCACCCGTTTGAGATCGTCATCCATGACGCGAATATCGTACCTCGGCTACCTCAAAGCTACTCCTGGTAGAACGCGGCCTAGTACCGAACCTCCCACAATGTCAGTCCCTTCGCCGGTGCGGTCCACCGGGCCACGGTCCAGAGCGCCTCCGGCTCCAGCTTGCCGCGGCCGATCTCGATCAGCGAGCCGGCGATGCGGCGGACCATCGAGCGAAGGAAACCGTCGGCGCTGACCGTGATCGTGATCGCCGCACCGTCGCCAACGACGTCGATCGCCGTGATCGTCCGCTCGGTCGAGCTCACTTCCGGATCGGCCACGGTGAAGATCGCGAAGTCGTGGCGGCCCAGCAACTGCTGTGCGGTTGCGTGCATCAGCGCAACATCGAGCGGTTGGGGGACATGCGCGCTCGTCTCCGCGGCGAAGACATCCGCGACTTCGTCGTTCCAGATCCGATAGACGTAGGTCTTCGACTTCGTGATGAAGCGGCAGTGGAAGTCGTCCGCGACGCTCTCGACGTCGATCACCCGGATGTCGCGGGGCAACAGATCATTGAGGCCGCGCCGGAAACCGCGCATCTCGATGTCGAAGGGTGCGTCGAAATGTGCGCGTTGCGCCCGGGCATGGACGCCGGAGTCCGTACGGCCGGCCCCTTCGATGCGGATGGAACCACCGAACATGGTCGACAGCGCTTGCTCGATCACGTTCTGAATTGCAGTGGCATTCGTCTGCGACTGCCAGCCGGCGTAGCGCGTGCCGAGGTATTGAATCGTGAGGAGAAGACGCACGGAGGCGTTACTTCGTGCTCTCGATCGTTAGAATCGAGGCCTCGGTGAGATGCGATGCCGCCCCTTCGCCCTCGTAAACCAGCGACATCTCAACGCGCACAGGTTTCGTGCGAGGCGCAGACCTGCCTTCGCCCGACATTTCCAAAGTCAGGTCGTCCATGTCCTCGTGGGAGATGGCGCATATGCTGCGCGGCAGCAGCATCGAAGCCTTGTACTCCTTCTTGGCCGGGGTGGCTTTGATGTCGGTGACGGCAAACTGAAGAAAATTGCTCGAAGATGAGAACTGCACGTTATTCAGACGGCTGCCCTGCATCACGATGGTGTGCCATTTCAATAGATCGTCCTTCATCCGTTCGATGAGGGCAGGATCTTGTGCGACGGGAGGCCTTTTCGGTTCGGGCGGGCTTCCAGCAAGCGATGCGTACCGGCAGAGCGTTGCGCTGTTCGCCGGCGGCTGCAGATGAGAGCGGAACGTGACGCGTGTGTCGTCGCCGCTTTTCCCGGCTTTGACGTCCAGTCCTTCCGCTTCGATGATGCCTTTGGGGGGTTGAGACCAATGGATCGTGACGCCGGCCTTCGCCAACAAAAAGGGCAGACGCTCGACGACTGTCTCCGGTGCAACGCTGGTGAGCACAAACGTCTCCGAGGTCGTACCGTCAGTCTTGTAGTTCAGCTCGCAAGGAGGCTCGGCTGCCGCAAGCCGGCTCGCAAAGATGGCGATGACGATGAAAGAAGCAGAGGCTGGAGGAATCCGTAGGCGCATCATGGCGGACAAAGGAACCTCACTGCGAACAGGCTTAATCCCCCGGAGGAGCGGCGGATTACAATCGATCCGATGAAATACTGGCTGATGAAGTGCGAGCCCTCCGCCTATTCGATCGATGACCTGGCCCGCGACGGCACGTCGAGTTGGGAAGGCGTCCGCAACTATCAGGCGCGCAATTTCATGCGCGACGAGATGAAGACCGGCGACCGCGTCCTTTTCTACGCTTCGAACGCGGATCCTTCCGGCGTGACCGGTATCGCGGAGATCAGCCGCGAAGCCTATCCCGACAAGTTCGCCCGTCAGAAAGGGCATGACTATTACGACGCGAAGGCAACCGAGGAGAACCCGATCTGGTACATGGTCGACATCCGGTTCGTCGAGAAGTTCCCGCACATCGTTTCGCTCGAGACGTTGAAATCCGCGCCCGGCCTCGAAGAGATGGTCGTGACGAAGAAAGGCTCGCGTCTGTCGATCCAGCCGGTGACGAAGAGCGAGTTCAGCATCGTGCGCGCGCTGGGCCGCAGCAAATGACGCGATTCGAGGTCGTCCCGGGCGACATCACGAAGCTGAAGGTCGATGCGATCGTGAACGCTGCAAACTCGTCGCTGCTTGGCGGCGGCGGTGTCGACGGAGCGATTCATCGCGCTGCCGGGCCCGAGCTTCTTGCAGCCTGCCGGCTCCTCAACGGCTGCGCAACCGGCGATGCGAAGATCACTCCCGGATTCCGGCTCCCGGCGAAATACGTCATCCACACCGTCGGCCCGGTCTGGCATGGCGGGACACACGACGAGCCGGCGTTGCTTGCCTCGTGTTACCGCCGAAGCCTCGAGCTGGCGCTGGCGAACGACGTGCGGACGATCGCGTTCCCGGCGATCAGTTGCGGTATCTACGGCTATCCGATCGACGCGGCAGCGGAGATCGCAGTCGGCGAGACCGCGCGCGTCCTTGCCGGCAACGAATTGATCGATCAGGTCCTCTTCGTTGCGTTCGGCGATGACGTCCGGCGCGCGCTGGAAAGCGCCTTGCGGAAGTCGTAGGACGCCGGGGGTCGGGAGTCGGAGAAGAAAGAACCGACAGCACCTCGATGAACGATGAATTTGATCGTGCTTCATCTCCGACTCCCCACCCCCTACCCCCCGGTGCTACTCTTCTCTATGCATGCCTAAGTTCTTCTTTTACGCCGGCACTGGTTTTTGCCTCTTTCTGGGGCTTTGTGCGGCCGCGGGGCTGATGTCGCAGGCGGAAGGCGGCCCGATGGTTTTCGCGGCGGTTCGTGGGACCTTCGTGTCGGGAACGAATGCGGCGGCGTGGGCAATCATGGTTGCGTTGATCGCCGGCATTGCCACGGCGGCAATCCTCATCCGGATGGCGGCGCTTCTGGCGGCGCGTAATGTCTTCGGGGCGCTCTTCGCGCTGCTGGCGACGACGGCGTCGATCGTTGCTCTTGCCTGGACACTGCTGCTGCAGGCTCGCATGGTGATGCTCGTCCGGCATGGACTCGGATACGCGGAGCTGGCGCCGCTTCATTTCGCGGCACTGATGATGCTCGGCTGCTTCGTTTCGCTGGCCTTCCTGGCACTGCGTCCGTACTTCTCCGTGCAGGCAAGCCGGGTTCTCTCCGCGCTCGTTTTCCTGCCGTTCCCGCTCTACTGCCTGATCCTCGAGCAGGAGTTTTTCGTTTCGACGAAGCTCTCGCCGTTGCCTTCCGTTTCGCCCGCATCGAATGTCTTCTTCGGCGTCGTGGCCATCCTCTTTTTCGCGGTTGCCATGCACTGTGTCCGCCATCGGCACATGTTCATCGAGACGACCAATCTTCGTGAACTGCTCGACACGCGCGTCGATCGCACGGCCCGTCCCATCGGCGGCGTCGCATTCGATTCGTAGGCTACAATCCGTCTTCCGTTCTTCGACTTTGCGTATCCCCGAGCGGCGATGCCGCGGTGGCCACAATGTTGTCTCTTGCCGTCACAACGTCACCCGACCTTTCTCAAGTCCAGATTGTGGTCTGGGCCCTCACGATCGTCGTCGGCGGGATAGGCGCCTACAAGGGCATCCGCGAGCTGCAGATGAGCACCGAGTCTCGGAAGACAGAGCTGCGCTGGAAGCAGGCTGCCGTAGCGCGCGACCTCCTGGGCGAAATTCATCACGGCTTCTATTCGTCGGCGGCGGTTCAGATGTTTGACTGGTGGGATTGCACGCGAAATTACTCCGTCAAGCATGACGGGATCGTCCTCGTGTCCGATGCTGGTGAAAAGGGCCTGATCGAGATCGCGACCGATGACATCCGCGCCGCGCTCGCGCTGCCGATGCACCAGCAGATCAACGAAAAAGAAATCTTCATCCGCGATTGTTTTGACTGGTTCTTTTACTACGTCGATCGGATAGACCAGTACGTCCTAAACGGCCTCGTGACCATCGAAGATGTCGCGGCCGTGTTCAATCATTACTCCATGCTCGTTCTCCGGGAGCGCGAGTTGTTCGAAGCCTTCATGAAGCAGCATGAATACCACTACGCCGTCCATTTCTTTCGGCGCCACCTCCCGTCGTACCTTCCGTCTCCCGATTCTTAGTCCGCTGGCGAACGGGCGCCGCGTAAGTTGCACGACCCGTCCCATCGGCGGCGTCGCATTCGATTCGTAGGCTACAATCCTCGGCATCCCATCCTCGGAGACCTCCATGAAGCTGCGTGTTCTGGCCGCGATCGCGGTCCTGTGCCTTGTTTCTGCGTTTGAAGCCAGCGGCGCCGATCTTTTGAACGATCTCCGCACGCCGTCGCTCAGTGAACCGGTCGCGGTGAACAACGTCACGCTCACGATTGGCCATCTGAAGCTGATGATGGCCAGCGGATCGGCTGCAAAGCTCAGCGCAGCCGGCGAGCCGGTGGGCTTCTTCTTCAAGGGCGCCGGCCGATTCGAATACGTGGCCGAAGCGACCGAGATGCCGGTGGTAACGCGGAACGTGAAGAGCGACTCGCACGCCACTCTTGCCGGCGCCACGATCAGCGAAGACGTGACAGAGGCGATGGTGATGCTGGTTGGCGCCACCAGCCCTGACCTCGGCACTTCAACCGCGGTAACTTCGCTCGCGGATGACTTAAAGGCCCATCAGGCTGTCTTCAAATTCGCGCAGATCGAACCGGGAGAGCACCTGATCGCCGCACAGAAACTGGGTCTGCCGGGAGCGGCGGCGTACATCGAGATCGTCACGCCGAAGGACAAGCTGGTCTACCGGTACGACTCGGCTGATCTTCAGGAGGAGTCGCTGACGTCGGTGCATATCTGGAACAGCTATGTTTCCGACAAGACCCTCAGCGCCTATCTCTTCCCGACGACTCTCTCGTCGCAGCCGGTGGGGCGGGACGTGCGAGCGTACGCAAGGCCGGCGTTTACGATCACGGCCCTCGACTACTCCCTCACCACAGACGGCGACAACGCCAAGCTGGAGATGACGGAAACGATCGCGCCGCGATTCGGGGGCCAAAGGGCATTTCGTTTCAACCTCGATACGGAGCTGATCGTCGTCGCCAACAAACCGGCTCGGAGAATCAATGTCCGATCCGTGGTCGATGAGGAGGGAAAGCCTCTTTCCTTCGCGCATGAAATCGACAATCTCCTCGTCGTGCTGCCCGCGGCGGCTGCACAGCCGTTCAAGCTGAAGTTCGTCATCGATGGCGACTTTCTGTTCCGCGAGGAAGGAGACAACGCCTGGCAGCTCGTCAACTTTGCCTGGTATCCAAGGTCGCGCAACTGGGCCGGAAACTTTTCCACAGTGCACTCGCTGATCAAAGTCAGAAAGCCGTTCATCCCGATTGCGCAGGGAACCTTGATCGCTCGGAAGGAAGAGGGCGACTACAACGTCGTGGAGAACGTCGTCGAGAAGCCGATCGCGTTTCCGATTGTGGAAGGCGGCAAGTACCACATCTTCGAGGAGAAGCGGGACGATCGGATCGTTCGCGTTGCCACGTACGGAATCGCCAGTGAGAAGGGCGCGAAGACCCTCATCGGTTTGACCTTCGGGTTCATCGAGTACTTCGAATACTTTCTCGGGCCGTTCCCCTGGAAGGAGTTCAACATCATCCAGGTCAATACCTACGGTTATGGACAGGCACCCGACGCCACGATGTTCATCACCAACGAGGCCTTCAACCCGCTCAAACCGTCCGACGAAGACTACACGATGTCTGCCGAGCAGTACTTCTCGCAGGGAATCAACGAGCGTATCGCCCATGAGATCGCGCATCAGTATTGGGGCTCCGCGGTGAAGATGCCGAGCCCGGAAGAGCAGTGGATCACGGAGGCGTTCGCCGAATACTCAGCCGGGTTGCTGCTGAAAAAGTTCAAGGGCGATGCGGTCTTCAACCGCATGGTCAATTCGTGGCGTGCCGAAGCCAGGCAGGCGGCCGCCATCGCGCCGATCCCATATGCCAATCGGATCGGCGGCGATCAAGGTCTGGCCCGCAGGGCGAGAACGCGGCTCCTCTACGACAAGGGACCTGCCTTGCTCGCGGCCATCCACAAGCAACTGGGCGACGAGAAGTTCCTCACGTTCCTGAAGTCGTACACGAAGTCCTTCCAGGGAAAGTTCGGAACCACCGCCGATGTGGCCGGCCTTCTCGGGTTCATGACGAAGCAGGACTGGAAGCCGTTCTTCGACCAGTACTACTGGGGTCTGGCCATGCCGCAGTAGCTGCGGCGAGTCTACGAGCCGTAGAAAAATCACGCCCTCAGCTGCGAGTGCACAGACCTTGTTGCCAATTGCAGCCGCCGGACCGCTAAACTCCGGGGCGGCGCCCTCATGTCGTTCGCTCACCTCCACCTCCACACCGAGTACTCCCTCCTCGACGGTGCCAGCAGGCCCGAAGAGCTGGCGAAGCGTGTCGCGAAGATGGGCATGCCTGCCTGCGCCATCACCGACCACGGCAACATGTTCGGCGCGGTCGAGTTCTACAACGCCATGAAGAAGGAGAAGGTGAAGCCGATCATCGGATGCGAGATGTACGTCGCTTACGGCTCACGCTTCGACAAGGCAGGCGTTGAAGACGGCCAGGCCGACGCCGGCGCGAACAACCACCTCATCGTCCTCGCCGCGAACAACGAGGGCTACAAGAACCTCGTCAAGCTCGTCTCGGCGGGATACACCGAGGGGTTCTATTACAAGCCGAGGATCGACAAGGAGCTGCTGCGCGAGCATCGCGAAGGGCTGATCGTTCTCTCGTCGTGCTTGAAGGGCGAGGTCTCGCAGAGCCTTGCCGGCGGCAACCTAACCAAGGCCAAGGAAGCCGCACTCCAGTACAAAGACATCCTCGGCGCTGACAACTTCTTCCTCGAGATTCAGGACCACGGCATCCCCGACCAGCAAAAGATCGTGCCGATGATGGCCAGATTGGGCGAGGAAACCGGCCTTCGTCTCGTCGCCACCAACGACTCGCACTACCTCTCGAAGGATGACGCCTTCGCGCACGAAGTTCTCCTCTGCATCGGCACGGGAAAGACGCTCGGCGACGAGAAGCGGATGAAGTTCTACAGCGACGACTTCTACGTCAAGAGTCCCGACGAGATGCGCCGCATCTTCAGCGGCTACGGCGAAGCGCTCGACAACACCGTGAAGATCGCCGAGCGCATCAACGTCTCGCTCGACGTCAAGGGCTATCACCTGCCGAACTTTCCCGTGCCGGAGGGGAAGGATCTGGCGGGTTACTTCGCCGAGGTAGCGCGCGCGGGGCTGGAGCGGCGACTGAAAGCCGCTGCACCTCTCTTCGCGGCGAAGAAGAAGAAGCATGAGGTGGAGGCGTATCACGACCGTCTCGAGAGCGAGATCGACATCATCCGCACGATGGGATTCCCGGGCTACTTCCTCGTGGTGTGGGACTTCATCAAATACGCGAAGGACAACGGCATCCCCGTCGGACCGGGCCGCGGTTCCGGTGCGGGATCGCTCGTTGCCTATTCGATGGGCATCACCGACGTTGATCCGCTTGACTACGACCTCCTCTTCGAGCGCTTCCTCAATCCTGAGCGCTTGTCGATGCCCGATATCGACATCGACTTCTGCATGAACCGGCGCGGCGAAGTGATCGAGTACGTACGCCGCAAGTACGGCGCGGATAAGGTCGCGCAGATCATCACGTTCGGAACGATGGCGGCCAAGTCCGTCGTGCGCGACGTCGGCCGCGTCCTCGGGCTGCCGTACGGCCTCGTCGACAAAGTGGCCAAGACCATCCCCACCGGTCCGGACGTGACGCTGCCCTCCGCCGCCAAGGACTCGCCAGCGCTCATCGAGGCGATGAAGAACGATCACGAGGTCGAGCGGATCATCGAGATCGGCTCGCGGCTGGAAGGTCTTTCGCGTCACGCCGGGATGCACGCCGCGGGCGTCGTCATCACGCCGGAGCCGGTCACGAACTATGTGCCGCTCTACCGCACGAACCGCGATGAAATCGTGACGCAGTACGACATGCGCATCGTCGAGAAGATGGGTCTTCTCAAGATGGACTTCCTCGGGCTTCGGACACTGACGGTGATCGACGACGCCATCAAGTCGGCGAAGGCGGTCGAGGGCGTGACGATCGACATCGAGACGCTCCCGCTCGACGATCCCGAGGTCTTCCGGCTGTTTCAGGAAGGGCGGACGAAGGGCGTGTTCCAGTTTGAGTCGGGTGGCATGGTCGATCTCCTCCGAAAGTCGCGGCCGACGCGCTTCGAAGATCTGGCGGCGCTCAACGCGCTCTATCGGCCCGGCGCGCTCGATGCCGGCATGGTCGACGAGTTCGTGCGCCGCAAGAACGGACTGTCGAAGGCGAAGTATCTCGTGCCGGCGATGAAGGGAATCCTGGAAGAGACGTACGGCGTGATCGTCTACCAGGAGCAGGTCATGCAGATCGCGCAGCAGGTGGCCGGCTACTCCCTCGGGCAGGCCGACTTGCTGCGCAAGGCGATGGGCAAGAAGGACGCCGCGGTCATGGCGGCGGAGCGCGATAAGTTCGTCACCGGGGCCGTCGCCAAAGGCATCGACAAGAAGAAGGCGAACGATCTGTTCGACTACATCGAGCCCTTCGCCCGCTACGGCTTCAACAAGTCGCACTCGGTCGCCTACGCGCTCGTGGCCTGGCAGACGGCGTGGCTCAAGGTTCATTTCCCGAGGCACTTCATGGCTGCGCTGATGACGTCGGAAATGGACCGCACCGACTTCGTCGTGAAGTTCATCAACGAAGCGTCGCAGATGGGCATCCGCATTCTGCCGCCCGACATCAACGAATCGAATTACGCCTTCACCGTCGTCGGTCCGAACATCCGCTTCGGCCTTGGCGCCGTGAAAGGCGTGGGCGGTAGCGCGATCGAATCGATCCTCGAAGCGCGGCACCGGAAGGGGAGGTTCGCGTCGCTCCTCGACTTCTGCGAGGCCGTCGACCTTCGTGCCTGCAATAAGAAGGTGATCGAAGCGTTGATCAAGTCGGGCTCGTTCGATTTTCTCGGCACGCCGCGCAAGGTCCTGTTCGAGACGCTCGAGAACACGGCCGACTCCGCGCAGCGCGCCCGGGAGGAGAAGGAGCGCGGCCAGTCATCGCTCTTCGGCGGCATGATCGCTGCGCCAGCGCCGCCGCCTTTGCCGTCGGCGCAGGCGGCCGCGTTGCATAAGCTCGCCGAGTGGCCCGACGACGAGAAGCTGCGCTTCGAAAAGGAGACGCTCGGCTTCTACATCACCGGACATCCGCTCAACAAATTCGCGGACGAGCTGAGCATCTTCGCCAACGCCACGACCGATACACTTCATCAACATATTGACGAGATCGTGAACATCGGCGGCATCGTCTCGCAGATCAAGAAGTCGAAGATCAAGAAGGGACCGAATGAAGGGAAGCTGATGGCGAAGTTCATCCTCGACGATCAGCGAGGCTCGGTCGAGGTGGTGGTCTTCTCCGATCTCTACTCGAAATACGCGAAGTGGCTCGACAACGGGATCGCCGTCCTGCTCACCGCCGCGGTCAAGGACACTGGCGGCATGCAGGCAGGCCGCAGCGCCGCGCTGCAGTCGGCGGAGCAGCACGCACAGCGCGCCGACGACGAGTACGCGCACGTCTCCGGCTACGACGTGAGCGAAGACGATGTTGAGGATGACCGCGATCCGAAAGAGATCGAGGCGGAGAAGTACGGAGATCGGGCGAACAATCTGGGGTTGTTCGCGGGGGTCGTGAGTCGGGGGTCGGGGGTCGGAGAAGAGTCGGCCGTCGCCGATGACGAGCCGCTCGATGACTCAGCTCCGACTCCCGACCCCCGATTCGCGACACGAGACGAAGACGATTTGGCTCCGACCCCCGACTCCCGACTCCCGGCCCCCGACGACGAAACGAATTTCGCCTCCCACGCCGCCACCTTTCACGAAGCGCCGATCACGCCGGAGCTCAATGCGCTCGAGATCGTTCCGCTCGACGGCATTCGCGACAAGAAGGTGAAGGAGATCGCGCTCGAGGTCGCCTATCCGCGCATGACGGAGGAGACGGTGCGCAAGATCCGCGAGATCGTGGATGAGCATCCGGGCGAGGTCCCGCTGACGATCTCGATCGTCGAATTGCCGCAGTCGCTCATCGACAACTCGCCGAAGGGCGAAGTGAAGCTGCGCGTCAACCAGCACTTCCGCGTGCAGCCCGGCGCGTCGCTCACGGCAAAGCTATTGCAGGTTTATGCCACTGCGAAGTACGTCTTTTGATGATCCGCAATGCTCTTCGTCTCACGCTGACTGCCGCCCTTCTTCTTCCGCTCCCCGTACAAGCGACGGTCGGCTGCTGCAACTTCTGCCCCGATCAGTACGAGCAGGAAGGGCCGTATCCGTACTTCGAAGTGATCCGCACGCAACGGCAACTGCTCGACCAGGACGTCGTGGCCGGCGCCGGTTGGAAGCGCATCTTCGAGAGCTGCTCGCAGGTGAATCGCGTGAACGTGACGGCGTCGCAGGACGCAACAGTGGTGGTCCGCGCATTCCTGCAGCTCAACAATCAGACCACTCCCGGCGTCGACGTCGAATACCGATGGCTGCTCGACGATGTTCCGGTCGGCGCGGTGTTTCACTTCCGCGTCGGACTTGCTGGATTCCCTCATGGCGACGACATCAACATCGTGCTCCCGAACGTCGCCGCCGGTGCGCACCGTGTGGCCATCGACGCGCGCGTTCTTGCGGAGAGCGGGACCATCAAGTTCCGCCTGATGTTCGTGACCGCGCAGGGATTTCCGTCGCAGCATTTTCCCGGCGCGTCGCTCGTCTCCGATCGCGCGGTCACGATCGGTACGGATTGGACGATGGTGGGTACGAAGTTCGCGGTTGCGCCAGCCGAGGAGGCGAGGTTGTATCTGCAGAGTTATGTGGCGGCAGATGCAAAGAGCACCATCGACTTTCGTTACGTCGTCGACGGCTTTCCGATGGAGCCCTTCACGGTCGTGATGCCGGAAGGTGGCGGCCTCGCATTGTGGGATCACTTTGCGGACATTCTCGATCCCGGCTCCCACTCCATTCACCTCGAAGCCCGCGGAGACTCCGCCGCCACGATCTCGATGGCGCAGGTTGAAGCAGCTACCGCGCCCGCAACGTACAGCAGTTATCTCCTTCCATGGAGTGACATCGAGGCAGTCGGTTCGCTTGGCGATGCGCATCAGCCGTTGAACTGCCTGATTCTCTCGGCAGCTGGCGCGGGCGGGACGGGCGGGTTGGGGGGGACGCCGGCATGCGGCAAGTACCAGTTGCTCCTCGACTCGCAACTCGATGCCGCCGGAGCGTCGGACGACTACGCGATTTTCGGCGATGGCTACGTCGAGATCGAGAACCGCAGCGCTACCAGCGGCATCGTGACGCTGACGGTGGAGGCGATCTACGAAGATGCGAGCGCAGCGTTCTGCAACACCCTCATCGACACACCCAACAGTCTGTGCGCCAATCCGCTTCAGTGCTCGACAGCCGACTTCACGATCTCCGAGTTCACGGTGCTTCCGGGACGCACACAGAAGTTCTTCTACGTCGATCCTGTGCATTGGGGCTCGTCGAAGCCGAACCACATCCGGCTCTGGGCGCGTTCGCAGGATGGTTGCGGCGCCGCCTCCGTCGATCTCGCCTTCGGTCACAGCCGCCTCGGCCTGCAGCTCGTTCCTGCGGGAGTGGGCTCCTGCTTCTCCGCCCGTGCGCAGGGACGCGCCGCGGCGCCGGCCCTTACCGTCGTGGCGTCGACAGGGAAGGCGGTGTTGCAGTGGCAGTCGCCGGAATCGATCAACGGCTCGTGGGAAATCCTTCGCGCGACGGATCAGGGCTCATTCAGCTTGATCGCTCGTAACCCGAGTGGGTTGCGAACGCTCACCGACACGACGGTGAAGCCCGGCGTCGCCTATCGATACGAAGTGCGCGCGTACGCGGTGTCCACCGATTTCGCGGTGGGATCCTCCTATGTTTGCGGCGGGCTATCGAACGAGATCCGAGTCATCGTTCCTCCTGTTGCGCCGCGAAAGCGGGCCTCCGGACATTGACGACCGTGCGATCCTGAGCGACGAGGAGACGCTCATGGCCGACGCAACGCAGTCCTTTTCCAATCATCGCCGGTTCTTGCCGTTGTTTCACTTCGTCGCCCTTCCGCTGCTGATAATCAATCTGATCATCCGAATCGTCTACGCGATCATGCATCGCGGCGCGCGGCTGGTGTGGTGGGAGATCGCGTTCGCGCTTGCGCTGGTTTTGCTCGCGCTGACGACGCGGCAGATGGTGCTCACCGTTCAGGATCGCTTGATCCGGCTCGAAGAGACGCTACGCCTGCAGCGCTGCCTTCCTGAAGATCTCCGCGGCCGTATCGGCGAGCTTTCCAGTAGTCAGCTGATCGGCCTGCGTTTCTGCGGTGACGATAATGAGCTGGCTGCTCTCGTGCGCTCCGCGGTCAACGGCGAGTTGAAGGGCCGCGAAGACATCAAGAAGCAGATCAAGACCTGGCGGCCCGATACGATGCGGGCGTGACGGCTGATCCGCAGATGACGCAGATGAGACGCAGATGAGAATCTAACGGTCTCTATCTGCGTCCAATCTGCGTCATCTGCGGATCAAAATCTGCAGCGCTTCCTCGAACTCTTCGAGGTCGTCGGGCAGAACGGCCACGGCATCGATCGTTCTTCGGATTCCGGCGAGGCCGGTCGCGATCGCAGGGGCATCGAGGCGGATGAGCAGGCGAGGCTCGTCGAGGAGCGCGACCTTCAGCACTCCTTTGCGTTTCCAATCCGATTCCGAACGAATGGGCTCGATCGACGCGATGGTGTTTAGCGGGATCGAGATGCTCCAACGGAATCCGAAGCGCACGTGCAGCGACTGTTCATCGATCGTGATCGGACGTAGCCGCATGGCGTGATAGTCGCCGAGGAGCCAGATCGCGCCGTAGAGATCGAGGAGGGTCACGACCCAGGCGGTGCGGACCGACCACGCCTGAAGCAGCAGATGAACGCCGATCGACTCGGCTGTGATTAGCACCAGGATGCAGATGAGCACCGTGTCCCAGCCGCTGCGTTTGTAGATGCTGAATCCGGGCGCGGCACGCTTTCTCCAACAGAAGAGGCCGTAGTAGATCGAGCTGATTTCGAGCGCGACGAAGCCTGCCACGGCGCCGTCACCGAACAACTGGCGCGTGATCTGCGCGATCCGCGTGGGAACGTCGCCATCCTCGGATGCCGCGCTGCGAGCCCGCATCAGCCGGCGCGCCACCATCCACAGAGTCACGAGATCGAGCGGCGCGGCGACGTAGCCGAGCTGCTGGGCGAAGTGATGTTGCCCGGCAGGCACGATGCGCGATGCGATGCCGACCGCGATCACGAACAGCGGGATCAGCGTCATCGGCCGCATGACGCCGGTGCGCACGAAAAGGAACCAATAGATCAGCGGAATGGAGATGCCGAGGTCGAAGGTGAGACCCCAGGCCAGAACGTCGGGATGCGCCGCGTACACCTGCGACCGTACCAGCAGGATCGCGATCGCGGCGTACGCAATCGCGCCTACGCTGAAGAGGCGAAGCGGGTTTGCGGAGTGAACTCGATCCATCTTCATTCATTCTACGTTGGCGAGGCGGATGGGTTCTTGATGACAGAGCAGCGACACGAGACAAAAGAAGCGCTGATCCGCAGATGAGACGCAGATAGAGACATTAGATTTTCATCTGCGTTCTATCTGCGCCATCTGCGGATCACAGATGCTTGTCGAACCATCCCAGTAGCCGCTGGGCGACGTCGCGCTGATGTTCTTTCTTCGCGAAGCGGTGTCCTTCGTCGGGATAGACGACGAGTTGTGTTTCTACGCCGAGGGTCTTGAGGGCGTGCCAGAACTCGAAGGATTGCGGGGCGGGACATTCTCCGTCGCGCTCTCCGACCACCACGAGCGTCGGTGTCTTCACATTCTTGATGAACGTGATCGGCGCGCTGCGTGCGTAGACCGCCGGATCGTCGTAAACCGACGCGCCGAAGTAGGGGATCATCCAGGCGTCGATGTCGTTCTCGCCGTAGTAGCTTTGCCAGTTGGCGAGGCCGGCGCCTGCCACCGCTGCTTTGAATCGCTGCGTCTGCGTCACGGTCCACATCGTCATGTAGCCGCCGTAGCTCCAACCCCAGATGCCGAGGCGGGTGGTGTCGATCGGGTTGGATGCGGCGGCGGCGTCGACGCCGGACATGACATCGCGAAGATCGCCGTAGCCGAAGTCCTTCACGTTGGCGCGCGTGAACGCTTCACCCTGTCCGTAACTGCCGCGCGGATTCGGAAAGAAGACGAAGTAGCCGTGACGCGACAGAAGCGCTGCACGTTGATCGGGCCAGTGCGCGAGCGATGCGCTGGCCGGACCGCCATGAATCCAGACGATCAGCGGGTACTTCTTCCCGGCCACCACCTCGGACGGAGCGAGCAGCCATCCCTGCACGTCGAATTCGTCGCTCTTCCAGCGGATGGAGCGCGCCTCGCCCCACGTTGCGCGCGACGCGATGTTGGTCGACGAGAGTCTCTTCCATGCGCCGATCGGCCCGGCCCACACATCGGGAGCGCTGCGGAAGCCGCTGCGGATGACCGCGGAGGTCGTGCCGTCGCCGGCCAGCGACGCGCCGATGAGGTCGTGGCTCGTGACGAGCTCGGCGCCATGCCAGAGCGTCTCGATCGCTCCGCTGTCGACGTCGAGCCTCGCCAGCGCCGACTCGCCGGCGAGGTCTTCGCCGAATGTGATCTTGCCCGCTGCCGTCCAGTCGATCGATGTGACCGAGGCTTTGAGTCCGGGCGTGGCGTTGCGGGCGCTGCCGCCGCTCGCGGGGATCACCATCACGTCGCCGCCGGTCGAGCCTTCGTCGCTCATCAGTCCTTCGATGAACGCGATCGACTTGCCATCGGGCGACCATTTCGGCTGCGCGATCTGCAGTTGCGGCGTGTAAATCGGCTTCATGGTTGCGGCCGCGACATCGACGACGTCCAGCTTCGCGGTCCAGTAGTTGTTGTCGCCGGAACCGGGAGCGGCCATCGTCACGAGGTGCGTGCCGTCGGGAGACCAGTCGAAGTGGTAGACGTACATGTCGGCCGGCGTGACGATGCGCAGCTTCTTCGTCGCCAGCTCGACGATGGCCACGCGCTGTTCGTCGATGTGCTCTTCGATCGGGCCGACCGCGCGCGACATGGCCACGAGCGGCCCGGCCGCGCGTTTCGCGTTCTCGATGAAGAGGAAGGCGATCGACTTGCCATCCGGCGAGTACTGCGGCTCCGCGAGATAGCCTTGCACGCTCGTGACACGGATGGGTGTGCTGCCGACGCGCGTGACGAAAATCTGGCGCTGGTTCTTGCCGCCGTCGCTGACGGTCGCGATCGATCGCGAGTCCGGCGACCACGCCACGTAATGATCGTCGCCGTCGCCCTGCAGAAGATGAACGTCCATGCCGCCGGTCGTGGCCGTCGTCACGCCGATGCCTTGTACGGACCAAGCGACATGGTGGCCGTCTGGTGAGATGGCAACGGCGTTGAACGTCCGGACGCGGTCGAGATCATCGAGGAGTTTGTCGTCACGCTGCTGTGCGTGCGCGAGGGGAGCGGCGAGGAGAACGATCGCGAAGAAGATTCGGCGCATGGAAGTGAAGGATAGCAATGTTGGAAAGCGTGCCGCTCTGCGTACTTACCGTTGCATGGTTGGACGCGACGAACAGTGAGGATTGCGGGAACGTGGACGAGATCCCGAGCAGCGTAACGTTGATTCTCCGGATCCGTCCGCTCAACCATCCCGCTGATGACGCAGAACGGCCCCGGCACGCGCGGGTCGCTTTGACTGTTGGCGCGAACGGGCCGGCTGATGGCGCTGACACATCGGGTCATGGCGCGGATGAGTTAACTCGTGGCGCTGACGCAACGACTGGTGGCGCTGACGCTACGACTGGTGACGCGGATGAGATGAGTCATCACGCGGATGAGTTGGGTCATCCAGCCGAATGAGTTGGGTCATCGAGCGGAAGAGTTGCGTCATCGAGCGGAAGAGTCGAGTCATCACGCGGATGAGTTGAGTCATCCAGCCGAATGAGTTGGGTTATCCAGCGGATGAGTTAGGTCATTGAGCGGAAGAGTTGAGTCATCGAGGTGATGAGTTGAGTCATGCAGCGGACCAGTCAGTGGGTGACGCGCACCAGTTAAACCGTTCACGCCACCGAATCGAGCAAACGTCGAATCAGTGCAAGCTTCGTCTCTTCCCTCACGAAGATCGCGACTTTCAAAATGGGGTCAGGTCTGAAGTTGAAAGTGACGAGAGTTGTCACTTTCAACTTCAGACCTGACCCCATTTTGAAAGCGATGGTCAGAGCTCGGCCTCCGTGGAACCGAGCCGATCATCGGTTGCAGCGACGCGCGCCGCGAACTCCGTATCGGCGTTTGATCGACGAATGCCTGCTTGGATAACGTGTCCAGCTCCCTGGCTCGTAATCCCGAGCAGGCGGCCGATCTGAGCGTGTGTGGCATTCGTACGGCGTTCGGCGAGCAGAGCAAATAGGAGACGAGCGTCGGTGCCGGGCTTCGGAGGCCATTGCCCCAACCTGAGTGCTGCCGTGACGGTCGCCCTCACCGAGTCGATCGTCGTCGCGCGAAACCTCCTTTGCTCGCGCAGATGCTCGGAACTGCTTTTCCGCTGCGCGACTGTCTGCTCGATCCACTGCAGAAACTTGCTTCCGCCAAGGAATGCCTGCGCGCGAAGGTCCTCCCACGGCGAAACGTCAAGCCCGATGGCCGCGGCGACGAACTCCCGATATCCGTGCGTGGCAGCGTTCCAATCGCCGGCGTTGAAGATGTCGAGGATCGGTCCTGGATCGAGCCATTTGGGAACCGTGGCCAGACCGGCTGTTGCGCGATAGCTGCTCCAGCGCCATTCGCCCGGCGTCTCGACGATGTGAGCACGGACGGGATTGAGGACGATGTAGCGCGCCACCTCGGCGAGGTAAGTCTCGCTGTCGACGAGATGACTCTTGAACCGTCCCTGGAACAGATGACCGACGCGCCGATGACGGGTGTTGAAGGACGAGGCATAGTCGCCGTCGAGATCCTTCATCCCCCGCGAGAGATTCGTCTCAGGCGTGCGGAAGAGCAGGTGATAGTGATTCGACATGAGCACATACGCGAGCAACCGCCAGCGGTACTCCGCGGTCGTATCCTCGATGAGGTGCAGGAAGCGAACGCGGTCGGCGTCATCGACGTAGATCGACCGCTGCTCGACGCCTCGATTCGTGACGTGCCAGAGCGCACCGGGATACTCCAGTCGGAGAGGGCGGGCCATGGTGATGGGGGAGCGCAAGAGAGACCGAGGACCGGTCGCGCGTGGGAAGAGAATCATAGAGCAATTGCGGCCTGCTTTCAAGATGGCACTTTCAAAATGGGGTCAGGTCTGAAGTTGAAAGTGACGAACGTTGACCGGATCACTTTCAACTTCAGACCTGACCCCATTTTGAAAGCGTGAGCTTCGAGACCTGATTCTCCAACCCCCCACACCCCCAATTCCACCAGAATCGGTCGTAAATAAAATTAGTGAGTAGCAGGACTAGCTGCTATTATCCGTTTTATCCAAGTCGTCCCCGCCATCGGTTGGGAGCTGCTGCTTCGTCAACTGGTGCGCGATTGATGTCGAGAGCCAACTCAAGGAATCTGCCCTTATGAGCAAGTACCGCAACGCGATACGCCTTTTGTTCATCGCTGTTCTCGCACTGCCGCTTTCCGCCTTCGGTGCGAACTACGACGTAAAAGCGTTCATCGACACCGACAACAGCCGGACCACCGGTTGTTCCGTGTCGCTGCCGGACGGGACCACCTCGACCGGGTTCGACACGATCCTCACGACCTCGGTGTCCGTCACAGGTACCACGGGAACGGTGACCGCGGTGACGCGGCAGACATGCTCCGGCGGAGTCTTCGGCGGTCCGGTTCCTGTCGATAACGGATGGGCCGTCGGTGTCTCACCGACCGGCGATCTGCTGATCGAATCACACCTCGGCCCGAACATTCTGACGATGCACAACGTCGGCACGCCTCGCTTCGTCTTCACGACGACCTCGGGGCTGCTGTCCGACCTCCTTCTCCAGCCGACCTCCACCGGCGGGGGAGACATCATCATGCCGCACGCCTCACGCGACCGTGCGGTCACCTTGCTTCCGTTGCGCACGATCGTTCTCAATGGTGATGGAAGCGACTGGGCTGGCGACGTACCTCTGGCCCTCGGAACAGCTAATCAACCCGCACTCCGGTTCATCAGCGTCAACGGCTACGCCGGCGCGAGCGACTTTTACTTCAACTTTAAGATCCATACCAATCCGGCCGCGCCCACGGCGCACGATGACGTTTACGATCTGCCCACGCTGGGCGGAACGCTGTCCGTCGCGACCCTCGGCGTTCTGAACAACGACGTGCCGAACGGCCAGTCGATCTCGGCGGTGCTGGTCGATAACCCCCTGCACGGTGCCTTGACGCTCAACCCGAACGGCGGATTCGTCTACTCGAACGACGGAGCCCACGTAACGCAGGATCAGTTCCACTACTTCGCCAACGGCCTCCTGCCTTCGAACATCGCCACGGTCACGATCACCATGCCGGGCACGAAGTACGTGTTCACCAGCCCCGACCACGTCTTCTTCACGACGGCCATACCGAACTCGTTCACAGTAACGGTTACCGGCAAGCCGACACCGGCGCTTTCCGAGGATGGGGCGCTTCCGTCGGGAATCACGTTTGTCGACAACGGCGATGGAACCGCGACGCTGTCCGGCACGCCGGGTCCAGGCACGACCGGCATCTATCCGCTGGTCTTCCATGCTGAGAAGAACAAGCCCCACCAGGCCGATCAGGCCTTCACGCTCTTCATCGGCGGCTGCCCGACCGTCACGGTGACCAATCCCGCGCAGTCGTCCTTCCCGGCCGGCGTGCCCATGTCCGCAACGTTCACACAGAGCGCCGGCGCCCCTCCGATCACCTGGTCGAAGATTGGTACGCTCCCACCGGGTCTCACCTTCAATACCTCCACCGGCGTTCTCAGCGGTACTCCGACGCAGAGCGGCACGTTCCCGATCACCGTCACAGCCACTGACGCAAGCGGCTGCAGCGGCACCGGCCCAACGTACAACCTGACCATCACCTGCCCGACCATTACCGTGACGAACCCGGTCGTGAACACCGGCACGGTCAATGTTCCCTTCAGTCAGACGTTTACGCAGTCGGGCGGATTCGGCGTCACCACCTTCTCGCTCAACAGCGGGACGCTGCCGGCAGGCTTGACGCTGGCTTCCAGCGGGACGCTCTCCGGCACGCCGACGCAGAGCGGTTCCTTCCCGATCACCGTCAAGGCTACCGATTCGCACGGCTGCACCGGCATCAGTGGGACCTACACGCTGACCATCGGCTGCCAGGTCATCACCGTCACCAACCCGGTTACCAACACCGGCACCGTGAACGTCCCCTTCAGCCAGACCTTCACCGCCGGCAACACGATCGGCGCGGTAACGTTCTCGCTCAACAGCGGCACACTGCCGGCCGGCCTCACGCTCTCCAGCGGCGGCGTCCTTTCCGGCACGCCAACGCAGACCGGTTCGTTCCCGATCACCGTCAAGGCTACCGACGCGAATGGTTGCAGCGGCGTCGGCGCGACCTACACGCTGACCATCGGCTGCCAGGTGATCACTGTCAACAACCCGGCCACGAATACCGGCACGGTCAACGTTCCGTTCAGCCAGACCTTCACCGCTGGCAACACGGTCGGCGCGGTAACGTTCACGCTTAACAGCGGCACGCTGCCGGCCGGCATCACGCTCTCCAGCGGCGGTGTCCTCTCCGGCACGCCGACGCAGAAGGGCTCGTTCCCGATCACCGTCAAGGCCACGGACGCAAACGGCTGCACAGGGACCGGCGGAACCTACACGCTGACCATCGGTTGCCAGGTCATCACCGTCACCAACCCGGCCACGAATACAGGCACGGTCAACGTCGCTTTCAGCCAAACCTTCACTGCCGGCAACACGATCGGCGCAACGACCTTCACCACGGCGAGCGCGCTGCCCACCGGCCTCACGCTCTCGACCGGCGGCGTTCTGTCCGGCACGCCGACGCAGAAAGGGACGTTCCCGATCGTCGTCACCGTCACCGACGCGAACGGTTGCAGCGGCAGCGGCGCGACGTACAACCTCACGATCAATTGCCAGACCATTACGGTGACCAACCCGGCCACGAATACCGGCACGGTCAACGTCGCTTTCAGCCAGACCTTCACGTCTGGCAACACCATCGGCGCGGTCACCTACTCGACCGCCAGCGCGCTTCCGACCGGCCTCACGCTTTCGGCCGGCGGCGTCCTCTCCGGCACGCCGACGCAATCGGGCTCGTTCCCGATCGTCGTCACGGCCACGGACGCGAACGGCTGCAGCGGCAGCGGCGCGACGTACAACCTGACCATCGGCTGCCAGGTCATCACGGTCACCAATCCGGTCCCCAACACCGGCACCGTGAACACGGCGTTCAGCCAGACCTTTACGGCAGGCAACACGATCGGCGCGGTGACGTTCTCGCTCAACAGCGGCACGCTGCCGGCCGGCCTCACGCTTTCGACGGGCGGCGTTCTCTCCGGCACGCCGACGCAGACCGGTTCCTTCCCGATCACGGTCAAGGCCACCGACGCGAACGGCTGCTTCGGTATCGGCGCGACGTACACGCTGACCATTGGTTGCCAGGTCATCTCCGTCACCAACCCGGCTACGACCACCGGCACGGTGAATGCGGCCTTCAGCCAGACCTTCACCGCCGGCAACACCGTCGGCACGGTGACGTTCACAACCGCCAGCGCATTGCCTGCTGGTCTCAGTCTGTCGAGCGGTGGAGTCCTCTCGGGCACGCCGACGCAGACCGGCTCGTTCGGCATCGTCGTCACGGCTACCGACGGCAACGGCTGCTCAGGCTCGGGCTCGACCTACACCCTGGTCATCGGCTGCCAGACCATCAGCGTCACCAACCCGGCTAACAACACCGGCACGGTCAGCGCACCCTTCAGCGAAACCTTCACCTCGGGTAACACGATCGGCACGGTGACCTACACGCTCAACAGCGGCTCGCTGCCTGCCGGTCTGTCGCTCTCGACCGGTGGCATCGTCGGCGGCACGCCGACGCAGCCCGGCTCGTTCCCGATCACCGTCAAGGCGACGGACGCGAACGGCTGCTTCGGGATCAGCTCGACCTACACGATCAACATCGCCTGCCAGGTGATCACGGTAAACAACCCGGCCACGACCAGCAGCCCGGCCGGCACGCCTCTTTCGATCAACTTCACACAGAGCGGCGCCATCGGTACGCCCACCTTCACGACGGCCAGCACGCTTCCCACCGGTCTGACCCTTGATCCGGATGGAACGCTGCACGGCACGCCGACGCAGTCCGGGCCGTTCTCGATCGCCGTCACGGTCACCGACGCGAACGGTTGCACCGGCACCAACCCCTCCTACACGCTCACGCTGACCTGCCCGACGATCACCGTCACCAACCCGGCCACCACGACCGGCACAGTCAACGTCGCCTTCAGCCAGACGTTCACGCAAACCGGTGGAGTGGGGACGACGACGTTCTCCCTCTTCAGCGGCACGCTGCCGACGGGTATGACCTTCCACTCGGCGACCGGCGTTCTCGACGGCACGCCAACCCAGTCGGGATCGTTCAATCTCGTGATTCGGGCCACCGACTCGAATGGCTGCACGGGCGATGGACCGACGTACAACCTGGTCATCGGTTGTCAGGTCATCACGGTCACCAATCCGGTTACCAACACCGGCACAGTGAACACGCCGTTCAGCCAGACCTTTACAGCAGGCAACACGATCGGCGCGGTGACGTTCTCGCTCAACAGCGGCACGCTGCCGGCCGGCATCACGCTTTCGACGGGTGGCGTTCTCTCGGGCACGCCGACGCAGACCGGTCCGTTCGCGATCACGGTCAAGGCCACCGACGCGAACGGCTGCTCCGGTATCGGAGCGACGTACACGCTGACCATTGGTTGTCAGGTCATCTCCGTCACCAACCCGGCTACGACGACCGGCACGGTGAACACGCCCTTCAGCCAGACCTTCACCGCCAGCAATACGGTCGGCACGGTGTCGTTCACGACCGCCAGCTCGCTGCCCGCAGGTCTCACCCTGTCGACGGCAGGAGTGCTGTCGGGCACGCCGACGCAGAGCGGCTCGTTCGGCATCGTTGTCACGGCCACCGACGGCAACGGCTGCTCGGGCTCGGGCTCAACCTACACGCTGGTCATCGGCTGCCAGACCATCACGGTGACCAACCCGGTCAACAACACCGGCACCGTCAGCGCACCCTTCAGCGAGACCTTCACCTCGGGCAACACGATCGGCACTGTTACCTACACGCTCAACAGCGGTTCGCTGCCAGCCGGCCTGTCGCTATCAACAGGCGGCATCCTCGGCGGCACGCCGACGCAGTCCGGCTCGTTCCCGATCACCGTCAAGGCTACCGACGCGAACGGCTGCTTCGGTGTTGGAGCGACCTACACGATCAACATCGCCTGCCAGGTGATCACGGTGAACAACCCGGCCACCACCAGCAGCCCGGCCGGCACGCCGCTCTCGATCAACTTCACGCAGAGCGGCGCCATCGGTACAGCCACCTTCACGACGGCCAGCACGCTTCCGACCGGTCTGACGCTCGATCCGGATGGAACGCTGCACGGCACGCCGACGCAGGGCGGCTCGTTCGGGATCGCAGTCACGGTCACCGACTCCAATGGCTGCACTGGTACGAACCCGCCCTACACCTTAACGATTACGTGTCCGACCATCACCGTGACCAACCCGGGCGTTACCACGGGCACGGCGGGGACCGCGTTCAGCCAGACGTTCACGCAGACAGGCGGGCAGGGGACCGTTACCTTCGCGATCCACACCGGCACTCTGCCGACGGGTATGACCTTCCACTCGGCGACCGGCGTTCTCGACGGCACGCCGACCCAGACCGGCTCGTTCCCCATCGTCGTCCGCGCGACCGATTCGAACGGCTGCACCGGCGATGGACCGAGCTACCCGCTCGTCATCGGCTGCCAGACCATCACCGTCAACAACCCGGTCACGACGGGCGGCACGGTCAACGCGGCCTTCAGCCAGACGTTCACCCAAAGCGGCGCCATCGGCGGCGCGACCTTCTCGCTCAACAGCGGCTCGTTGCCCGCCGGCCTGACACTGTCGTCAGGCGGCGTCCTTTCCGGTACCCCGACGCAGTCGGGATCGTTCCCGATTACCGTCAAGGTCACCGACGGCAATGCCTGCACCGGCATCGGTGCGACCTACACGCTGGTCATCGCCTGCCAGACCATCACCGTCACCAATCCGAGCAGCTCGACAGGCACGATCCAGGTGGCGCTCACTCCTGCCTCGTCGTACACCTTCAGCGCTGCCAACACGATCGGCGCAGTGACCTTCGCTCTCAATAGCGGCTCGCTCCCCGCCGGGATCAGTCTCACCTCGGGCGGCGTGCTCACAGGCACCCCGACCGTGACCGGCAGCTTCCCGATCACCGTCCAGGCAACGGACGGCAATGGATGTTTCGGTGTGAGCCCGACCTACACGCTGGTCATCAACTGCCAGACCATCACCGTAACCAACCCCGCTGCGACGACCGCGACCGTCGGTACAAGCTTCTCCGACACGTTCGCGCAGACGGGCGCCAACGGCACGGCCACCTTTACGCTGAACACCGGTTCGCTTCCCACCGGCATCACCCTGGCCTCGAACGGCGCGCTCTCCGGCATCCCCACGCAGAGCGGCTCGTTCACGATCACCGTCAAGGTCACCGACAGCAATGCCTGCACCGGGATCAGCCCAAGCTACACACTCGTCGTCAGTTGCCAGACCATTACGGTAACGAACCCGGCCACCACCACCGGAACGGTAGGTACTGCGTTCAGCCAGACCTTTACGCAGTCGGGCGGAATCGGCACGATCACGTGGTCGGAGGTGGGATCGATTCCCGCCGGCATGACCTTCCACACGGCCACCGGCGTCCTCGACGGCACACCAACAGCGTCCGGCTCGTTCCCGATCACAGTCACCGCGACCGATCAGAACAGCTGCACCGGCACCGGTCCGACCTATACATTGGCCATCGCCTGCAACGTCATCAATGTGAGCAACCCGGGCGTGACGACAGGTACGGTTGACGCAGCCTTCAGCCAGTCGTTCACGCAAACAGGCGCAAACGGCACGGCCACATTCACGCTCAACAGCGGTTCGCTGCCGGCCGGGTTCTCGCTCTCGTCCGCAGGTGTTCTGTCCGGCACGCCAGGCGCACCGAGCTCTTCCTCGTTCACCGTGAAGGTGACCGACTCGAACGGCTGCACCGGCGTCAGCCCAACCTATACGCTCGTGATCAGCTGCCAGACCATTACGGTCAACAACCCGGGCATCACGACGGGCACGGTCGATGCGCCGTTCAGCCAGTCCTTCACGCAGACCGGCGTCGGCACGCACACGCCGGCGACCTTCTCGCTCAACAGCGGTTCGCTCGCCGGAACCGGCCTCACACTTTCTTCGGCCGGCCTTCTTTCCGGTACGCCGACCGCTCCAGCCACCATCGCGATCACGGTCAAAGTGACGGACGCGAACGGCTGCACGGGCATCAGCGCGACCTACACGCTGGTCATCTCCTGCCAGACCATCACCGTTACCAACCCGGGCACGTCGGCGGGCATCTTCAATACAGCCTTCAGCCAGACGTTCACGCAGTCGGGCGTTGGCACGCACACCCCGGCGAACTTCAGCATCAACAGCGGTACGCTTCCGACCGGTCTGTCCCTCTCCACGGCCGGCGTTTTGTCCGGCACGCCGACCCAAACCGGCAGCTTCCCGATCACAGTCAAGGTGACGGATTCCAACGGATGCACCGGGATCGGCGCAACGTACAACCTGGCCATCGCACCGAAGGTGTCGGGCGACTCGTACGCCGCGGGCAGCAACATCGTCGACAACACGCAGTTCGTCATCACCGGCGGCACGACGACAACCCCGGCCACTCCCGCGGTCACCTCGTCTACGAACATCCTCACCAACGATCTTCCGGCCGGCCTCACCGCGACGCCCGGTACATTCGCGACCACCGCGGGCGGCAGCGTGACCATCGCCGCGGACGGCACCTTCATCTACACGCCGAAGGTGAACTCGGCTGCCGCAGCGACCACCAGCGACTCGTTCACCTACACGGCGGTCAGCAACGGCGTCACCTCGGCCCCGGCCACGGTCAGCCTCACACTCACCAACCGCGTCTGGTACGTCAAGAACAACGGCGCCGCCGGCAACGGCCAGTCGCAGTCGCCCTTCAACACGCTGGTTGCGGCGCAGACCGCTTCCCTCGCCGGCGACATCATCTTTGTTTACAACGGCGACGGCACGACGACCAATCAAACGGCCGGCATCACTCTCAAGGCCAACCAGCAGCTCATCGGCGAAGGCGTGGCGCTGGTCGTCAACACCGTTGTTCTCAAGGCCGCCGGTACCAAGCCGCAGATTTCAAACACCACTGCCGCGAGTGACGCAGTCACGATCAACGACGGCAACACGGTCAAGGGTCTGACCATCACCGGCGCCACACGCGACGGTATCTCCTCGGTCGTCACCCACGCCGGCTTCACCGCGGACACCCTCACGATCCAGAACAACACCAGCTCCGGCCTGCACCTGACGAGCATGACCGGCACGGTGACCGTCACCAACGCGACGATCAGCGGGAACGCCACGGGCCTGGATGTCAACAACGGCACCGCGGCGATCACGCTCGACAACACGAACACGATCACCTCCGGAGCGGCCGGACGCACGGTCTCGATTCAGAATCGTCCCGTGTCAGCGGGGACGATCGCCCTCGGCGCCACGATCAACGACGCCGGCACCGGGATCCTTGTCAACAACAACGCCTCGGGGACGATCAACTTCACCGGCAGCCAGACGCCGAATGTCGGAGGGGCGAATACCGCCGTCAACCTGACGACGAACACCGGCACGACCATCAACTTCAGCGGCACGCTGAACGCCACGAGCGCGACCGGATCAGCTTTCAACGCTACCGGCGGCGGCACGCTCAACGTCACCGGTACGGCGAACGTCACCACCGGCGCTGCCGGCACCGGCGTGAACATCAACGCAGTGACCGTCGGCGCGTCGGGTGTGACCTTCAACAGCGTCAACACCACCGGAGCCACCACGGGCGTCTCTCTGACATCGCTCGGCAATGGCAACGTGACCATCAATGGCGGCACGATCAGCGGCGGTACGACCGGTCTCTCACTCAATACCCTCGGCACGTCGACCGTTACGCTGGCTGGTGTGACGCTCACCGGCTCCACGACCGCGATCAGCGGCACCACCTTCGGCACGCTCTCGATCGGCGCGGCAGTCAACGTCTCAGGCGCCACCGCGCTGAACCTCGCCACCGGCGCTGTCACCGGCACGTTCGCGAACGTCAGCTCTACAGGCGGCACGAACGGTGTGAACCTCAACGCCGTCACCGGTACGTGGGGTGCCACGGCGGGCTCGCTCACCGGAGCCACCGGCGCAACGTTCAACGTCACCGGCGGCAGCGGCGGCACGATCTCGTGGGGCGCCACGATCAACCAAGCCGGTGGCGCGAATGCCGTCACCATCGCCTCGAGCAACTCGAACACGATCAACTTCAGCGCCAACGTGACCACGAGCGGCACGAGCACCGGCATCAGCATCAGCGGCAGCACCGGCACGTACAACTTCACCGGCGCGGCGAGCACCATCACCGGCACCGGAGGCGGCATCACCATCAGCAGTGAGGCATCCGGAACGATTTCGTTTGGCTCCGGCACGAGCATCAACGGCGCCACGAACACGTTCTCGGTGACGAGCTCCTCGGCGAACATTACCTATGGCGGCACGATCACCGACAACGTCAACGGCGGCACGTTGTTGAACATCGCCACCTACAGCACAGGCACGCTGACGATGAACGGCACCTCGCTCAGCGGCAACGTCAATGGCATCAACGGCGTGATCTCCACGCTGAGCGCCATCACCGGCACCGTGGTTATCAACAACCTGAGCCTGACCTCGGGTAACAACAACTTCAGCAACACCCTGGTAGCCATCACCGGCGTGAACACCGGCGGCTCGATCACGTTCAATCACCTCACGCTATCGGCCACTGGAACCGGCCACACCGGCAAGGGCCTCACGATGGTCGGTAACGGTACGCTCGCGATCACTGCTACGGGCGGTGCGAGCAGCATCGACGTCAGCAGCACGGCTCTCGATCTGAATGGGCAGGCGCTCGGTGCGTCGGCTCTGGCCACGCTGAACTCGAGCGGCGGCGTGAACGGCATCCTGCTGACCAACGTCACCGGCGGCACGATGACGATCACGGGCGGCACGATTGCCGGCAATACCGGCGGCGCGTTCGTGGTCAGCGGCGGCACCCCATCGGTCAGCTACGGCGGCACGATCACGCAGAACACAGCAGGGCAGCGAGCGGTCGACCTCCAGACCAGGACCGGTGGAACCATCACCTTCTCGGGTCTCATCACCAGCTCGGGCGGCAACGGCGTCTTCATGAACAACGCCGCGGGCGGTTCGACCACGGTCTTCAGCGGCGGCCTGACCCTGAGCACAGGCGCCGCCGATGCCTTCACCGCCACCGGCGGCGGCATCGTCAACGTCAGCGGCACGAACAACGTCACGACCGCTGCCGGCAAGGGCATCAACTGGAACACGGACACGTCGAGCACCGGCGTGACGTTCAACAACGTCACATCGACGACCGGCGCCGCGGTTACGATTGTCAGCAGCGGTGGGAGCAACTTCACCTTCAACGACATCACCTCGACGACAGGAACGGCGGTCACCGTCACCACCGCCACCGGAGTCTTCAGCTTCCACAAGATCAGCTCCAACGGCGCGGCCAAAGGCATCACCGTCTCAGCCCTGACCGGCACGGGAAGCTTCACCGTTACCGGTACAGGAGGCTCCGGTCTCTGCGATTCAACGCATATCGGCGCCACGGATTGTCAGGGCGGTACGATTCAGGGCGGCACCACGCGCGGCGCCGAGTTCAACAACGCCAGGGCCGTCACACTCAACAACATGTATTTCAAGGGCAACGGCACGACGGCCGTCGCCTGCGGAGACGATGTCTCGGGTAGCTCGAACACGACCTGCGACGCCGCCATCTATCTGGTAACGGCGGCCAGTCCCACCCTCAACAAGATTTACGTCGACGGCACGGGATCGAATGACTCCGGCATTATCGGCAACGCTGTCAGTGCAATGACGGTCGCTACCCTGGAGATCGCGAACTTCACCAACGTGGCCAAGACCCCCTTCAACTTCCAGAACCTGACCGGCACCACCGGCGTCACAGGGCTGAACGTCCACAACAACAGCGGGCTGCACAACGTGATGATCACCAACAACACGGGCACGGCGAACATCACCTTGACCAGTCCGACGCTCACGAGCAACAGCGGCTCAGGCAACCCCGATCAGCTCCAGGTCAATTCGTACATCGCAGGTACGACCCTGAATGTCACGGCAACCAATGTGAACATCACCGCGAGCTCGGCCAACACGGGCAATGGCGTCATGTTCCAGGCGAACTCCGGCTCGTCGATGACGAGCATTCTCAATGGCGGTGTGGTGACAGGGACGAACGGCCTCCTCATGCAGGAGACGGGCACCAACACCACGTTCAACTTCACAGTGACGGGCTTGACGTCCGTCACCACTCACAACCTCGGTTCGAACGCAATCACGGTCGGAAAGGCCAACGGGACGAATGGAGTATTCACCGGCACGGTGACCAACAACGTCATCACCAGCGCCACCTGCGGCGGCGGCTGCGCGGGCATCAAAGTGGCGTCGTTCGGAGTGAGCGGTGCTTCTACGGTCAATGTTTCGAGCAACAACATTTCCGGTGTCGATGCCCAGGGCATCTGGATCGTTGGCGGCCAGGGTGGTAGCTCCCTCACGGCGACGGTGCAAGCGAACAACATTCACAACCCGGTTGGAAGCCCCAATACGTCGTACGCGATCGATGTCTACCCCGGAACCACGAGCGGCGATGCAGTCTGCTTCGCCCTCAACCTCGGCGACATGACCGCGGCCCATACCGTTTCGGCTAACCGCAACACCATCACCGGCACGTGGCAGAGCGGCGGCAACCCGATCGAGGCCGCCATCTTCAACAGCAGCACGTTCAAGCTGCTCAACTACTCGGGTTCCACGGACGCCAACGCAGCCGCGTGGATTGCGGCCAGTAACGGCGGTCTAGGCACGGACGCGTTCCATCTCGGAACCAACCAGTTCACCTCAGGAGCGAGTTGTCCATAGTAGAAGTAGCCAAACGCAGCGGCCCCACATGATGCGCCTCACGCGAGTGAGGCGCATCCAAGCTCCAAAGATAGAGAGAACGAAAAGGAGGTAGTCGTATGGGTACACCTTTCCTGTCAGAGATACGCATCATGGCCTTCAATTTTGCTCCAAAGGGTTGGGCGGGCTGCAACGGCCAGTTTCTCCCCATCAACCAGAACCAGGCGCTCTTTTCCCTCCTCGGCACGATGTACGGCGGCAACGGACAGACGACGTTCGCGCTGCCCGACTTCCGCGGCAAAGCCCCCGTTCACATCGGATCGGGCATCATCCAAGGGCAGATCGGTGGTCAGGAGTCTCACACCGTGACGCAGTCAGAGATGCCCTCCCATAACCACTTCGTGCAGGCCAATCTCCAGCCCAACCCCGCCGACTCGGCAATCCCCAGTCCCAACCTCCTCGGCACCCTGACAACACCGATCTACGGCCCTCTGAGTAGTCTGACCACGCTCAATCCGGCGTCGGTCACGAATACGGGCGGTTCTCAACCGCACCAGAACATGCAGCCGTATGTCGTTCTCAACTTCTGCATTGCGCTGCAGGGCGCTTTCCCGTCGCAAAACTAAGGAGGGTGAAGAAATGAGCAGTCCATATATCGGTGAAATCCGCATGTTCGGTGGCAACTTTGCGCCGGCGGGCTGGGCAATGTGTCAAGGCCAGCTCATGCCCATCTCCCAGAACGACACGCTGTTCAACCTGATCGGCACGACCTACGGCGGCGACGGCCAGGAGACCTTCGGCATTCCCGACGTCCAGGGCCGGCTTCCCATCCACATGGGAACGAACCCGCAGACGGGTACAACCTTCCAGATCGGGGAGATGGCCGGCGTCGAGTCGGTAACTCTCACCACCAATCAGATCCCGATCCATAACCACGCCCTGGTGGCTTCGACGGGCAGTGGAACCACGGGCGTCCCCACGGGGAACGTCCTCGCCTCGAATCTGCAGGTGTCGCTCTATTCGCAGTTTCCGCCGACGAACAACATGAACGCCGCTGGCATCACGAACGTGGGAGGCAGTCAGCCGCACGAGAACATGATGCCGTTCCTGGTCGTCACGTTCATCATTTCGCTCTTCGGCATTTTTCCGTCGCAGAACTAGAGAAGGGAGAAAACAAAAATGTCTTCACCATTTGTGGCAGAGATTCGCATGTGGGGCTGCAACTTCGCGCCCACCGGCTGGGCGCAGTGCAACGGCCAGTTGCTCCCCATCTCCCAGAACACAGCCCTCTTCTCGCTGCTCGGAACGATGTACGGCGGCGATGGGAAGTCGACCTTCGCACTTCCCGATATGGAGGGTAACTCCCCGATGAACCAGGGGCAGGGTTCGGGCCTCTCCGACCGGTTCATCGGAGAGCAGAGCGGTGTCGAGTTCGTGACGCTGATCCAGACCGAGATGCCGATCCATAATCATTTCCTCGTCGGTCACAATGCCCACTCGGGGGCGAATCCCTCGCCTGCACCCGATCAGGCGCTCAGCAAGTCGGCTGGCGGCGCCGCGTATACGGCGCAGTCGGCAAACCTGACCCAGATGGACTTCCAGTCCCTGAGCATTGCCGGCTCGTCGCTCCCCCACAACAACATGCAGCCTTACCTCTGCGTCAACTTCTGCATCGCCATGCAGGGCGTCTTCCCGCCCCGCAGCTAAACGGGTCTCCTTCGGTGCGGGGCTTCGCAGGCCCCGCACCGCCTCGTACTCATGGACAATCTGCCCGACTCGATCCGCCTCCGCCCGAGACGCGACGACGATCGTCCCTTCCTCGCCATGCTGTACGCCAGCACGCGGCAGCAGGAGATGGCTGTGATCGACTGGACGGACGACCAGAAACAGGCCTTTCTCCAGTGGCAATTTGACGCCCAGACAGTCCACTACGACGAGCAATACGACGGCGCCGACTTCCTCATCATCGAACAGGACGGCGCTCCCATCGGCCGGCTCTACATCGACCGCCGGGAGGACCAGATCGAGATCGTCGATATCGCCCTGGTTCCCGAGTGCCGCGGTTCCGGCCTGGGATCATGCTTGCTGCGCGACGTGATGCGCGAGGCGGAAGAGAGCCGGAGAAGCGTGAAGATCTACGTCGAGAATTTCAATCCGGCCCGCCGTCTGTACGACCGCCTCGGCTTCCAACACGTTGACTCAAACGGCGTCTACCACATCATGACCTGGATGGCCGGCGGCGCCTGATCAGGCGAAGACCGCCTCGTACTCCGTCCCTTCTTCATCGCGCCCGACCGGCACGATGAAGAGGCTCTCGAGCTCGACGCCGGCGCTGCGGAAGTGGTACATGTGCTGCGGAAGGATCGGATCGCGCGGCCCGAGAAAGTAGAGGGCGAACGGCAGCCGCTTCGGTTGCCGCGATCCTCGCGCCGGCCGCCTGGGTAGCTCGAATGGTGCAGCGTCGATCAGCTTCATTTCCAGTGTGTTGCCGTCGTCCAGGGTTACCTGAAACAACGTACCGACGAGCGGCTGCGCCGTTTCGAGGGTGACCTCACTCAAGTCCATCGACGATCCTCCAGTGGCACGTTTTAGCACACTCGACGGTGCCACGAAACGATTGTGTTGCGCTTGCCGTGGGGAGAAGGCACTCGATTCGAGGGCGTGGCGAGAATCTCTGCGGTGAGAACGCCGAGAGTGAGGACAAAAGGGGGGCAGTCGAGTGCCGGCTTCGCGAAGTTGTGAGCACCTTCCAATCGAGAGCCTTCTCCCCCACGTCTTTTCTGTGGGGGAGAAGGTGGCGAAGCCGGATGAGGGGGCGTTCGGCTCTCGCGATGACGTTGCCGAAGCGCCGTAAGTCCACGCGCGCCATAACCTCATGCCAGTCAGTTTGCACCACACCTTTCATTCGCCTTCGGCGCTCGATTCGAGGGCGTGGCGAGAATCTCTGTAGTGAGAACGCCGAGAGTAAGGACGAAAAGGGGGCAGTCGTCTCTCGGTCCGCGCGAGTGCTGTCGGAGTGAGTGCGCATGAGGGCGGCCGTACGGGTTAGCGCGAAATTGAGTGCTGTGCTGGCTTCGCGAAGTTGTCAGCACCTTCCAATCGAGCGCCTTCTCCCCCACGTCTTTTCTGTGGGGGAGAAGGTGGCGAAGCCGGATGAGGGGGCGTTCGGCTCTCGCGATGACGTTGTCGAAGCGCCGTGAGTCCGCGGGTGTCATAACCTCATGCCAGGCGATTGCGCGACACCCCGGCGCTCGATTCACAGGGTGGCGAGAATTCTCGAAGTGAGCACGTATGACGTACGAATGAAGTCGCATGCGAGTGCTGACTCGCCGAGGTTGTCAAAGCATTCAAGAAGAAAGAACAAGGGTGTGGGCTCGATGTGCAAGCATGTGAGAAATGCGCGTTGGAGAAGATCCGCACCTCGTGCGTAGACAACGGTGACTGCCGTGACGAGGCAAGTAGTTCAGGGCGTTGCGAAGGAAGTTCACGTGGCGGGCTGCCTCGCTTCGGTCAGAACCTCGCGAACGGCTGTCTTCAACCCGGCGTGATGGTCGCTGACGGTAGACTCCACTTCGTACAGACGCCGTTCTGGTTGATCCCACTCGCGATCGGGGCCGTGTGAACCGCAGATCGTCCGATGGTCACGGATGCGCTCGATGTCGTTACTCTGCTCGCCGATTCAGTCTCGAAGCCATCGAAGCATGTGTGGATAGGAAGCCACGCCTCGGGCCGCGGCATTCTTCTCCTCGACTGCCAGTCCCCAGTACTGAAGCATCGGAACTCCGACGTAGCGGCCCTCGGAGAAGTTCTGCAACAACGTTGGACCGTTGCCGCTGATCACTTCCTCGTGAAAGACGTCGGTCGGATCGATCTGTAGGTGTCTCGACGCCGCCCATGTCCAGCCGATGGCTGACATCTCCTCAGCGGCGGAGGTGTTCACGGTTCCGTCGAGTGCGCTCCTGGCGTCAGACCGAGTCAGCGCGATATGGGCCGCTTCGTGGAGAAGGTCTGCCGGCTTGCACATCTTTGGCTCGTCGATCAGAAGGGAGCCATTGACGATGTCGATGCCGGGCACCAGCGTCTCCCGCGTCATCGCCCCCTCATCAACCTCGATTCCGATCGAACGGATGAAATCGACGATACGCCGCAGAGTCTCGTTACGAACCAAGGATGAAAGGTCTCAGATGCCGTTCGGGCCGAAGCTGGATGCGGGCCTCCGGTGAGGCCCGCATCCGAAGAGGACTACGGGCAGCTCGTGCCGTTGATGAACTGGTTCGGTCCGAGGTGGAACGTATCGGCGCCGAGTGCGGTGTTGCTGGCTGTGAGCCACAGGGCCGCGGCAGTATCTCCGCTCCCCACGAGGTTCAGCAGCTTGAACGAGCTGTTGTTGAAGATCCCGGCTTCGATGGGGTTCCCGCCACTCTGCCACGAACCGGTGATCACGTTGCGGTTTGCCGGAACAGTGTGCGTGGAGCTCATGTCACCGATGTTCCCGAAGAAGCAGGGGGCGTCGCCAGCCGACGTGCCGGCGATGAGGTCGATCGCATACGAGGAGTTGCCCGGGTCCGGATTATGGATGTTGTTGCCTTGAACCGTCACGTTCAGCGAGTTGCTACCCTGGCCCGCGGTTGCTGCGATCGCAGAGGCGTCGACGCCGGAGATGTCGTTCCCCGAGACGTTGACGACGGATGTGCCACTCGTTCCGAACGACGCGACTGTGATGCCGTTGCAACCACCGCCGCACAGCGCGCTGGTGATCGTGTTGTTCGTGATGGTGCCATTGACCGTGCCGTTGGTGCCGTTGGCCTTGCCGGCCGTGATGGCATTCGATCCGAAGTTGTGCGTCGTGACCGCCGTCAAGCCGGTGACCGTGTAGGTGAACGACGTGTTGTTGCCAGCCGACTGCATGAGGATGCCGTTCGTACCGGTTACGGTGCCGCCGTTGAGCACGCCCGTCATCGTCGAGCCGCTGCTCGCCTGGAACGTGACGCCGTTGCCTGGCACGTTGCTGATGGTGACTCCGCTCGCTGTGATGTTCAGTGTCGTGCCCGAGACGAACGAGTCGACCTGGATCCCATCAGGGTTGCCCGCTCCGGACGACGTCTGGACGATCGGGTTGGTGAAGGTGATGTTGGCCGTTCCCGTGTTGTTTGTGACGAAGACGTTGTGAGTCACGTTGTTGTTGTGGATGTTTGCCGCGGTCACGCCCACCGTTCCCGTGAGGTTTTGGAAGAGCATCGCGGTCTTGGTGCTACCGCTGAAGTTCGCGATCTCGGTGTTGCTCATCGTCATGCCGCTGACGGCGTTGCCGTTGAGGCCCATATCCGCCGAGCCGGTTCCGTCGAGGTAGAGCCGGTCGAGCGTCGTGGCCGAGGCGCCGCTGAAGTAGAGGGCGGCGTTGCAGGTGACATTCGAACCCGAGGCGACGTTGTCGATGCAGGTCGCACCGGAGTTCGTGGTTCCGTCGCCCTTGAAGTAGATGTTCTTCAGCGTTACGTGCGCGGCATTCGTGAACTCGGCTCCGCGCAGTGAGCTCCCCTGGATCGTGCCGCCCGTGCAGTCGCCGGCCCCGATATGGGTCGAGTCGCAGAGGCCGCCCGTGCCGTTCACCGTGAAGCTGCCCGCGCCGGTCAAGGCGCTGACCGTGATGCCTTTCGGCGCGCCGTTGGAGCTGATCTTCGTGAAGGTGAAGGCGCCCGTGGCAGTGGTGATGCCGACCGCCTTACCGGTTGTCGACGAGACATTGGCGAACGAGAAGTTCGTGGCGCCGCTACTTGCGATCGTGACCGCGTCGCCACCGCTGGTGGACACATCACCGAAGCTGACCAGTGAAGCGCTCGTAGTGTTGTTGAAGTTCACGCCGCTGCCGGAGTTCCCGCCGGTCACCGAGATCGTGCCGAACGCGAATGTTCCGCTGGAGGTGACAAAGTTGACTCCGTACTGACCGCTGGAGTTCGAGGTCGTCGTGATGTTGGTGTCGGTGACTGTGAGGCCGGTCTTCGACAACGCGAAGAGCGTGTCGCCTGTGGTGTTGCTCATGTTGAAGCCGCGCGCCGAAGAACCGTTGTTCAGCGTAAGCGGAGAGTTGACCAGGGTCGGACGCGGCTGATTGATCGCCGGACGGGGAGCCAGGACGCCCTGAGACGGAGTGCCGATGCCGAAGAGAGCATCGAAGCTGGCCGCGACCACGCCCTGTCCGATGATCGACCCGCCCGAGTTCAGAGCGAATGCGCCCGCCGAGTGCGTGTTCGCATCGCCGAGGAAGATGTCGGCGTTCGACGACGCGCCGATGTTGGCGAGAGCGGTCGTCAGCGTGCACTCATTGCCGAGCGTGCAGTTGCCCGCCCCGAGGGCCTTCACGAAGTAGATGGCCGGACCGGCAACGCTGAATGACACGGTCACGTACGCGCCGTTGACACCAGGCGCCGGATTGCCATTGTCGGAGACGCGATACTGGAACGATGCCGTTCCGCCTGCAGCCTGGGGAATCGGGGTAAAGGTGAAGCTCCCGTTCGCATTGATCACAACTGAGCCGTTGACGACATTGATCGGGGTGGTGTCGATGGTGATCGTCGTTCCCGTTTCGACGTCGGAGCCGCCAAGTTTGCCGGCCGGATAGGTGATGGGGATGCCTGCCTGTGCCGGTAGCCCGCTGAACGCGAATGCGGTCGGAGGATCGTTGACGGCCGTCACGTTGATTGTGCTGCTCACGGTGTTGCTCAGGTTGTTGGAGGCGCCGCCATCGTCGACCTGGAAGACCACCGTGCGCGCGGCCGTGGTCGGATCGTCCGAGGTATTGGTGTACTTCACGCTGCGCAGGGCGGACTGGTAATTCGCGACCGAGGATGTGCCGCTCAGAGTCAGCGTGCCGGTGCCGGAGTTGAAGCTGCCGGTGATGCCGAACGCAGGCGCGAACGAGAGGACGTCCTGCGCGCTGTTGTAGCCGGTGGTGATCTGGACGGTCGCGCCAGTCAGGTTCGGCGAATCTACGTCGCTGACCGTGATGACCGAGTTGATGACGGTGGCCGGATCATTCTCCGTGTAGGTAATGGTCGAGCTATTGGCGAGCTGCGGTGCGCTGTTGACGGAGATCACATTGATGGTCGACGTCACCGGAGCGCTGAGGTTGTTCACGCCGGCGCCGTCATTGACCTGCCAGGTTACCGTCCGCTGCAGTGTGGACGGATTCACCGAGGAGTTGCTGTAGGTCACCGAGCGCAGGGCCGACTGATAGTTGGCCACCGTGTCGGATCCGGTCAGCGTCAGCGTGCCGGTTCCTGCATTGAACGAACCGGTGATGTTCGCCGTGTTCGTGAACGCCAGGACGTCCTGTCCGTTTGCGTAGTTACCGCTGATCGTTACCGTTGCGCTGGCGAGGTTTGGCGAATCGCTGTCGCTGATCGTGATCGAGTTGTCGATGACCGTAGCCGGATCGCCCTCGGTGAACGTCAGCGTGCCTCCTGCCGTTACGACCGGCGCGTCGTTTACCGGCGCGATGGTGATCGTGACTGTGGCCACGTTCGAGTCGAGCGAGCCGTCGTTGGCCTTGTAGGTGAAGCTGTCGGAGGTCGTCTCGCTTCCGTCGTGCACGTAGCTGAACGAACCGTCAGAGTTCAGTGCGAAGCTGGCGGCATGGGCAGGACCGCTGACCAGGATCGCGGTAAGCGTCGGGCTGTCGGGATCGGTGTCGTTGGCCAGCACGCCCGGTGCTGCCATGTTCAGCGTGCCGCCTTCGTTCACCGCATAGGTGTCATCGTTCGCGACCGGCGGGTCGTTGACCGGCGTGACTGTGATCGAAACGGTGGCGACGTTCGAGAAGAGTGAGCCGTCGCTGGCCTTGTAGGTGAAACTGTCGGAGGTCGTCTCGCTGCCGTCGTGGACATAGCTGAACGAGCCGTCCGCATTGAGCGTGAACGATGCGGCGTGCGCCGGTCCGGTGACGAGAACGGCAGTCAGCGTTGGGCTGTCCGGATCGGTGTCGTTGCTCAGGACGCCGGGCGCGGCGATCGTCAGCGTGCCGCCTTCGTTGACGCCGTAGGAGTCGTTGTTCGCGACCGGCGCATCGTTGACAGGAGTGACCGCGATCGAGACGGTGCCGACGTTCGAGAAGAGGGAGCCGTCGCTGGCCTTGTAGGTGAAGCTGTCGGACGTCGTCTCGCTGCCGTCGTGGATGTACGTGAACGAGCCGTCCGCGTTGAGACTGAACGATGCGGCGTGCGCCGGTCCGCTGACGAGAACTGCGGTCAGCGTTGGGCTGTCCGGATCGGTGTCGTTGCCGAGCACCCCTGGCGCGGCGACGTTCAGCGTACCGCCTTCCAGGACGCTGTACGGTCCGTCGTTGGCCGCCACAGGCGGGTCATTCACGGGATTGACCGTGATGGATACGGTGGCGATGTTCGAGTTGAGCGAGCCGTCGTTCGCGCGATAGGTGAAGCTATCCGACGTCGTCTCGCTGCCGTCGTGGATGTACGTGAACGAGCCGTTCGCATTGAGCGTGAATGACGACGCGTGCGCCGGGCCGCTGACCAGGACCGCGGTGAGAGTCGGCGAGTCAGGGTCTGTGTCGTTGCCGAGAACGCCCGGAGCTGCGACAGTCAACGTGCCACCCTCGTTGACCGAGTAGCTGTCGTTGTTCGCTGTCGGCGCGTCGTTGACCGGCGTGACGGTGATGCTGACCGTGGCGACGTTCGAGTCGAGCGAGCCGTCGTTGGCCTTGTAAGTGAAGCTGTCGGAGGTCGTCTCGCTGCCGTCGTGCACGTAGACATACGAGCCATTCGAGTTCAGCGTGAACGAGGAGGCATGTGCCGGCCCGCTCACGAGGATCGCGGTGAGAGTAGGCGAGTCGGGATCGGTGTCATTCGCCAGCACGCCCGGAGCTGCCACGTTGAGCGTGCCGCCCTCGGCGACCGTGGCGGTGTCGTTGTTCGCGATCGGCGCATCATTCACCGGCGTGATGGTGATGTGGACCGTGGCCACGTTCGAGTCGAGAGAACCGTCGTTTGCCTTGTAAGTAAACGAGTCGCTCGTCGTTTCGCCGCCGTTGTGCACGTACGTGAACGAACCATCGGCGTTGAAGGTGAAGGATGACGCATGGGACGGACCGCTCACGAGGATGGCCGTGAGCGTCGGCGAATCGGGATCGGTATCGTTGGCCAGTACGCCGGGAGGGGGAACGTTCAGCGTGCCACCTTCCGCAACCGTGTAGGAATCGTCGTTGGCTGTCGGAGGGGTATTGCAATCAGGAAGCGTCACGCCGGCCGGAAGCGACGGCGCGGCGGGGGAGCACGTCTGCGCGGTTGTTGGGAAGACGCCGACGGGGCTGCCGTTCGTCGGGAAGGACGTACCCGAAGTCGACAGTGTCGTGCAGTACGTGAGCGAGATCGTTCCCTGCTGCCCAACGGGAACGCCGGCAGTGCTGCCAACGGGTCGCACGTCGCCGACGCCGTTCAGCCACGCCACACCGGCCGAGTACGAGCGGACGTTGATGTGGCCGCCGGCACGGTTGGCGTCGCTCGTCGCACCCGATGCATCAATGCTGGTGCCACTCAGGGTGACGCCGTTCATAGCCGAGACGTTGACCGTACCGCCGCGGTCACCGTTGCGGCTACCAGAGACCTGAAATGCGTTGCCGCTCGCCGTGACGATTCCGGCTGTGGAGATGACGGTGATCGTGCCGGCGTTGCGCTTGTCCGTCGTGCCGGGATTCGACGTTACGGAGAATAGCGTCGATGACGTGGCCGGACCGATGACAGTAATGGCGTCCTTCGCGAATAGATTGACGTAGAAGGTACCCGCGTCCTCGTGCGTCGCATCCGATCGCACGCAGCCGCGATGCGCGCCAGCGCCGGAAGCCAGGGTGCTGCTGTCGATCGTGATGCCGGTTCCGCTCTTGACGACCACGCCCGGACCCGAAAGCTTCTGGGCCAGAGACGCGACGAGTCCGTTGATCTGCACGTTGCAGGCTTCGAGGGTGACCGGACTTCCCGTAGTCGGTCCAGTCTCCGAGCCCTGCGAAGCGATGATCGCGTCGCTGGTTATGATCAGGCCCGGCTCGTCGTGAGTCAAAGCTTTGATTGAGATGGGGCCGCCGACATAGTGGCCGCCGCCGCCGCTCATGATGACGTTCGTGTACAGCGTGGACGTGGCGATCGTCCGCGTCGGACCGGAGAGGATCTGGCCGCCGATCGAGCTCGCGGCTCCGCTGGTGATCGAGATCGCGCCGGCGAAACTGTCCTGTGCAGTCGCGGCGATGATCGAGCCTGCCTCCTGAGTGATCGTGCCCGCAGCGTTGAACGTGATGTTGCCCGCGTGGTAGTTGTTCCCACCGTTCAGCTTCGACGACGAAACGATTGCTCCCGCGAGTGGGCTGCTGGGCCCCTGCATCAGCATGTTGCCGCCAACGATGAACGTGATGTCCGCGCCGTTGCCTTCGCTCGCTCTGTTCTCCGCGAAGACTCCACTCCCTGGCGCGAGCACGACATTACCGCTCACGGCGAACTGCATCGGACAGGCCGAGTTGTTTCCGGCGCCTGTGTCATTGCAGTTGATCGTGCCGAGCACGGTCAGGTTGCCGTTGACGGTGAACACACCATTAACAGTGTGATCGTCGTCTTGCGCTGAGCCGTCGAGCGCCGAGAAGTTGACGGTGCCGCTGACGGTGACGTCCGCCGCGGCCGGGACAGCCGGAACGAGAATCAGAACGAAGAGGAGGAGAAGGAGCAAACGCGACTTTACGCTTGGACGCATCAGAAATGTCCTTTCGATATCCCGCTGAAGTAAGTGGACGACCGTTGAGCTTGTTGGAGCCGGAATCATAACGCCAATAATGGAAGAAGTGGCTCCTTTCTGCTCCATGCCTACGGAAAGCGACATCGGATCGATCCGATGGCTTGGGCCAGACCAACCACATTTGGTAAGTAACCAACGGGGCATCTTCGGAAGGCGGCGGCGTTGGGATGCGGCTGGTCTTCCATCCGGATCTCGTTAGAATCGTTTCGTTGAGCACTACTGCTTCGGACTACCTCTGCGAGATTTCATCCCTGCTCGATGGCGGATATCCGGGAGATTGCGTCACGCACTCGTGCCGGTTGGCAGAGCTTCTACTCGCCGAGCGAAAGAATCCCTGGATCGGCCGCGTGCGCGACATTCGCCAGGTCACGCTCGGAACCTTCCACGGTCCCCTCACACCGATCCGGTTGTTGGGTTTTGGCGGCCCAACATGGACAACGCACTACATCGCATGCGAGGACGGCTATGCGTACGACCCACTTGTCGGAAGACCGGTTCTTCTCGCGGAGTATGCGATGACGGTCTTCGGTCGGGAGTTGAGTGTCGATTGTTTTCTCGATGCAGGCACCACCGCGGAGCTCTGCCGGCGGCAGGAACTGCCGTCCGCGTTTCGTGTCCAGCGGGTCCCGCGGCAATCGGTCGAGACCAGTGGTCGACGAGCCTGAGTGTCGCGCAGCACGAGATCAATGTTTGGGGTCTTGCGATGATGAGCCCCTCGCTTTCCTCTTGAGTTGGCGCGGCCGTGCTAGTATCTTTTCGTCGCCCCAATCGTTCTCACGTTCCTAGCACTGCGCAACTTCCGAACGCATGCCGCATGGAGAGCTGTATGAAAACGAACGTCGCCACCGGGATTCCACGCCGCGAGTTCATTCGCCTCGGATCATTCGCTGTTCTTGGTGCCGCGGTCTTGTCGAAGGCCGAAACGAACCTTCTCGGGGCCACGAGCGAGTCCGGCATCGTGCCTCTGATGGGAGTCGGCTACGCGCCATCACTTCCGTTGCAGGGGTATTCGAATCCTCTGGCCAGTGCCAACGCGATTCTGAGCCCCGATCCTCGATTCATCAGCAGCGGCGCTCGGGTTTCCGTCATCGGCGCGGCACGAGCGGCAAGCCATGCGAACGCCGCAGGCGGCATCGCCGTCGACGCTCTTTTTGCGGTATCCCATCGCAGGCCGGACGACCCCCTGCGTTTCAGCTTCTTCTCGATCAACGGCCGGGCCGATCATGACGACGTGACCGGTCCGATCTCTTTCATGATTCAGGTACCGGCCACAGGCGGCGTGCCATTCGTTGTCCGACGCGTGCGTCCGACGATTCTGAAGGAATCGACAGAGCAGCCGGCGCTCGAGCCTGAAGTGGCGCCGCTCACCCTTTCCCTTGGCAACGTCGCCGGCCCGAAACTCGCGCGAGGCGTCTACGTGCTGGCGTTTCGCGAGGAAGACTCTGACAGGATGAGCGACTGGAGCCGAATGGCCATCGCGCGAGTCGATGCCGGCTACGTCATTTCCGGCGCCACGTTCTCGTACCTGATTCTGAACGTCGATTATGCGGACGACGTTCACGATCGCCGCCGCGCTGCGCGGTAGCGTTACGGGAATCCTTCAAGGGGCCGCGATCCCGCATTTCTCACCACTTACGGTGGGCTTGGCGGCAGCGCGCTGCTGAAAAGGTCGTGAGAACTGCAAACCGACGGTTGTGATATTCGAACCGTCGCTTCCGACATCGGTCCCGCCCATTCCGTCATCGGTCCGATTTGATCCGTCATCGGTCCGATTTGATCCGTCATCGGTCCGTTCTGTTCCGTGATCGGTCCGTTTCGTTCCGTGATCGGTCCGATTTGATCCGTCATCGGTCCGTTTTGATCCGTGATCGGTCCGTTTTGATCCGTGATCGGTCCGTTTCGTTCCGTGATCGGTCCGTTTTGATCCGTGATCGGTCCGTTTTGATCCGTGATCGGTCCGATTTGATCCGTGATCGGTCCGATTTGATCCGTCATCGGATCGATCTGATCCGTCATCGGAACAAAACATTCCGACTTATTACCGCCCTTTTCGTTCTTTTGACGCCTTTCTCACGCTTGGCGCGCTCGATTGGAAAGGAATCAATCTAATGAGTGTGAGAAATGCGGGTTCGAGACCTTGCATCATGCACGCGGTCACCTTTCGAACTTTTCACACCATCCGCATCACGGCGAGCAGCGAAGCGAATGAGATCACGATCCAGAGTACGACGCCGAGGATCAGTGGACGCGCGCCGACGGCGGCGATGGACTTGCGCGAGAGGCCCGCGCCGATCAGGAAGAGCGTGATCGTCAGGCCTATACGAGCGAGCATCGTCAGCGCCGGCCACAGTTCAGCCGGAGCGGTCACGTAGGTTCGGATCACCGAGGCGACGACGAACCAGAGGATGAACCAGGGGAGAGCGATTTTCGCCGATTTGCGCTTGAAGAAGAACGCGGTACCGATCGTCAGGGGGACGATCCAGAGAGCCCGCGTCAATTTCACCGTCGTCGCGATCTGCAGCGCCTCCGCGCCATATTTTGCGGCGGCACCGACGACCGAGCTCGTATCGTGAATGGCGATCGCCGCCCAGACGCCGAACTGCGGCTGCGTCAACCCGAGACGGTGACCGATCATCGGAAAGGCGAAGAGCGCGATCGAGTTGAGGATGAAGACCGTCCCGAGCGCGACCGACATCTCCTCATCGTTGGCGTTGACGACGGGCCCGACGGCTGCGATGGCGCTTCCTCCGCAGATCGCGGTACCCGAGGAGATGAGATGCGCGGTGGTGCGGCTGATGCCCATCGCGCGGCCGAGCAGGAATCCAAGGAGCAGCGTTCCGATGATCGTCACGATCGTGAAGAGGATTCCGGTCCGGCCGGCCTCGATCACTTTCTGCAGGTTCATGCCGAAGCCGAGCAGGACGACGGAGACCTGTAGCAGCACCTTCGTGATTTTCGAATTGCGGGCCGGATACGGGTGTCCCAGCGTCAACGCCAGGACGAGACCCAGCGCGAGCGCGATCGGCGGCGAGGCCCACGGCGTGAGACAGAAGAGCAGGAACGCGACAAACGCAACGATGCGGAGCGTCTGCACTACTTCACGTTGGCGCGGAAGAATTCGATCGTCCGCTTCCAGGCATCAGCAGCAGCCGTGGCGTTGTAGTTCCGGCCGGTGTCGTTGAAGAACGCGTGATTGACGTTCGGGTAAACGACGAGCTGAACGTCCTTGCCCATCTCTTCGAGCTGCTTGGCGAGATCACGTCCCTGTGAGGCCGGCACGCCCTGATCCTCTTCTGCATAGATCAGCAGAATCGGAGCGCTCAGATTCTTCCAGTCGAAGGCGACCTTCTTGAAGCCGCCATAGAAACTGACCGTTGCGGCGGCGTTGCTCTCTTTCGTCGCCGTGTACTGGGCGAGGGCGCCTCCCATGCAGAAGCCGATGACGCCATATTTCTTCGATGTGCATTCCGGACGGTTGAGCAGCCAATCTCCGGCAGCGGCGATCTCTTTCTCGGCCCGGTCGGCGTCGAGCTCCATCAGCATCCTTCCCGCTTCGTCGGGTGAACTTGTGGTCGCGCCGTGGTAGAGGTCAGGGGCGATCGCGGAAAAGCCTTCGCGCGCGAAGCGCTCGACGATGTCTTCGATGTGCGGCACGAGGCCCCACCACTCCTGAATGACGACGATGCCCGGACCGTTGCCTGCGACATAGCCGCTGCATGAATGGCCGTTGGATGGAAACTCGACGCGCTCGCCCATCGGGGACTCCTCCTGGAAAACAGGCGCGGATTTTAATGCACCCGTGACAATCTGGTGACCCGAGCTGCATCTGTTTCGTATTCATGTAACAATAACGATGTAAGAGAGGGTTTCGATGACGTTTACGAAGGAGCAAGTTTCCGGCCTCGCCAAAACACCGCGCTGTCCGCGGTGTGATCTGAACAAGACGATCGGCAACGCGCTCTGCCGCAGTTGCAGGGCTAAGTTGCCGGAGAACATGCGGATGGCGCTGGAGAAGATCCCGTCGAAGGATGCCTGGATTGTCTCCCGTGCGGTTCGCGCCGCGGCCCGCTATTTCGACGTGCACTTCCAGTCCGTGCGCAATTTCGGCGGCGGACGGCCGCGCTGACGACGGGGCTACCGGTTCCGCTCGACGCGTTCTGCCAGGTCGGCCAGATCATCGATGTGCGCTTCACGCGCCCGCACCACGATCGCGTCCGCGCGGCTGCGTGACTGTAGCGTGCGCGCCCAGGCTGCGGCCAGCGAGGCGCGCTTCATCCGTGTCGAGGCAGAATTCCACGTGTGGAGGTCGCTGCCGCGAATGGTGCGCGTGACTCCGCCAACCTTCACGCTCGCGATCGTCTGATCGGGAGTTGCAGTCCGCTTGAATTCGATCTCGTACAACGCGGTCTCATTCGGAGCCAACGTTCCGGTCAACGCGTGGTGCGATTCGATCGCGTCGCCAAAGGTGAGAGTGATGTCCTCACCACTTGATGCGGCTGCATCGACCGACACACGAAGAAGCCTCTTCGACGCATCGAGCGGCGCTGACGACGCTTCGAGCTCGACGCGAACACCGGAGGGAACACTCTCCGGAGCGGCGAAGTGACGGACGATTACATCGAGGTCCCCATTGCGCGGCGTTTCTCCTCGGGCGATGGATTCTTCGATCGCAACGAAGTTTCTTGCCGGCGCCGCGTCACGTGCCTCGGCCATTCGAGGCGCTGCGGCCGGAGGAGGAGGCGCGAGAGCTCCGGCTGCCTGTGCGGATGCGATGGACGGCGCCGCCGAAGTCTTGGCGGTGGTAGCGAGGTCGCTCTTGGCCCGCTCAGGAGCGAAGCCTTCCATCTCCGCAGCCCTTCCCGGCGACGGCGCTGCGCTCGTCACGATCATCGGTTCCGGTGCGGCGGTAGGCGCTTCCACAGTGTCGACATACGCAGGAGTACCTGCGGTCATCCCGACGGCCTCTTCGCGTTTCTTCTCCGAAAGTCTCATCGCCGGTTGTACGGAGCCAATGCTGCTCGGAGGAGCTCCCGGCAGCGTTGGCAGATCCGCTGCTTGTTGCGCATGGATGCTTCCGGGCTGCGGCGGAGTATTGGGCAGCGTCACATTTGCCTGACGCATCGGTGCGGGTGCAGAGGCGGGCTCATGGAACGTTGCAACGGCGTTCGCATTCGATCCGGCGCGCGAAAACAGGTGAAGAGCAAAATAGAGCGAAGAGACGAGCAACACGATCGACGCGGCGATACGAAGGTTGAACATTGCCGACTGCCGCATCTGTTTGCGCGCGCTCTCCGGAGCGAATCGGAGATCATTCGGGATCTCGTTCTTGATGCGGTCGGCGAGACCATCGGGCGGTGTCGCCACCGAGGCCATGGCCAGCTTCCGCTGCAGATCAGCTTTCCGGTTGTGTGTCATCGTCCTTCTTCCTCAACAGCCGCGCCGAGGACTTCTTCCAGGAGGGTGAAGGCCTTGTGCAGCCGCTTGCGAATGGCAACGGTGGTGATTCCTTCGATGGATGCAATCTCCTTCACCGCAAGCCCGCCCCAGAAATGCGCTGTCACGGTGAAACGGAGATCCTCAGATAACGTCAGCACTGCGTTGCGAAGCCGTTCGCTCTCTTCGGAACTGCTCAGTACGTCTTCAGGCGACGGAGCGCTATCGGGCATCTCCGGCGCGTTTTCATCATCGAGCGATTTCATCAACCGCGGCCGGCGTATGTGATTGAGAAACGTCGTGTAGCCGATGCGGTACAACCAGGTGAAAAACTGCGAGCCGCCGCTGAAACCGGACAGAGCTTCCCACGCCTTGCGGTACGTTTCCTGCGTCAAGTCAGCGGCCAGTTCGCGATCGCCGCACAAGCGAAAGAGCGAGGCAAATACCGACGAGTAGGTTCGGTCGACGAGCTCTTCCGCGGCGCTGCGATCGCCGCCTCGAACCGCCGCCAGCAAGCGGCTCTCCTCATTCCAAGCGGGGATCACCGAGTCAGGCTCCGGCCGGATGGCGGGAAAAGGCGCAACATTGCTCACCCCGATTGGACACGGCTCTGCGACATTTCGAAACCACGAGTTGAGTATCCTATCCGACCAATGAAACGTTTCCTCGCCATCCTTCTTCTATTCGCTGCTTGCCGCTACGAGCGACCCGCCGCCACGATCGAGCCCGGATCGCACCAGGAAGAGATCGAAGCGTGGCGCGCCAATCGAGCCTCGCGCCTTCGCGCTCCCGACGGCTGGCTGGCGCTGGCTGGTCTCTATTGGCTCAGCGAAGGTAACAACGACGTCTCCCTTCCTGCGAAGCCGCCTGTGCCATCGCGGTTCGTTCTCCAGAACGGCAAGGTGACTCTGAACCCGAATCCTGCGCTAATGATCGAAGGGAAGCCGGTGACAGCCGCCGTCGAGCTCAAGAACGATACGGACGCAAAGCCGACCGTCGTTCGTACGGGGACCTTGTCGCTGGTTGCAATCCGCCGTGAAGACGCCGTGCACGGACCACGATTCGGAGTTCGAGTTCGCGATACCGCTGCGGACGCGCGAGCGCATTTTCTCGGCCTCGAGTACTTTCCCGCCGATGCCAGCTATCGCGTGGAAGCGCGCTTCGAGCCCTACAACCCGCCCAAGACGATCCCGATCACGAACGTCCTCGGCATGACCAGCAACGAGATATCGCCGGGCGCCCTTGTCTTCACCCTGCAGGGGAAAGAGTTCCGCCTCGATCCGATTCTCGAGCAGGGCGAGAAGGACTACTTCGTTATCTTCAAGGATGCGACGAGCGGAAAGGAAACCTACGGCGCCGCGCGCTACCTCTACGCGCATCCGCCCGATGCGAGTGGTAAGACGATCGTCGATTTCAACAAGGCGTACAACCCGCCTTGCGCGTTCACGCCCTACGCGACCTGTCCGCTGCCCCCTCCGCAAAACCGGCTCCCGATCCGGATCGAAGCAGGGGAGAAGAAGTACGCGGGCGGGCACGGGTAACGGTCGCGCGGGGTTACGCGGTCTCGAAGTTTGGCGGCGTCGCTGCGACTTTCGTAATGCGGTAATTGCTACGCAACCGCGCGCCGCCTACTTCGCGTTTCGCTCGTCCGCAATCACCTGCGCCACGCATGCCGTCACATTCTTGCCAGTGCTGATGTGAAGGAACTCGTTTGGGCCGTGCGCATTGCTGTGAGGGCCTAGCACGCCGGTGATCAGGAACTGCGCGTTCGGATAACGCTGCCCCAGCATCCCCATGAACGGAATCGAGCCGCCTTCACCCCAAGTGGTCGCAGGCTTTCCGAAGAATGCCTGGGACGCAGAGTCGACCGACTGCTCGAGCCATGCGGCGACCTTGGGCGCTTCCCATCCGCCGGCTCCCTTTTCCGGCTCGAAGGTGACGTGCGCGCCGTACGGAGGATTACTTTCGAGTAACTCCTGCAACTTGCGGTCTAGATTCGAGGCATCGAGCGTCGGAGGGATGCGGAGGGACAGCTTGAGCGAGGTTTTCGGTCGAAGCACGTTGCCCCCCTGAACGAGATCGGGAAGACCCGCCTGGCCCGTGTACGAGAGCATCGGCCGCCACGTCCTGTTCAGCAGTAGCTCGAGCGGATCGTTGCCCATTGGCTTCATGCCGGGAAGGAAGGGAAACTTGTCGTGAATCTCATCGCCTAGGATTCGGGCGGTTTCAGTGGCTTCGGCGAGACGGTCGGCCGGAACCTCGGCGTGCAGCCATTCCGGGATGATCCGGCCGGTGGCTGCGTCCTCGATGCGGTCCAGAAGGATGCGAAGGATGCGAAAACTCGAAGGCACGATCCCGCTGGCATCGCCAGAATGCACCCCTTCGGTGAGCACTTCTACCGTGAGATTGCCGACGAGCGAGCCGCGTAACGAAGTCGTCATCCAGAGCTGGCTGTAGTTGCCACAACCGCTGTCCAGACAGATGACGAGGCGCGGCGTGCCGATCTTTTCGGATAGCAGGTCGATGTACGCGGGCAAATCGACCGAGCCGCTTTCTTCGCAGCATTCGATGATGATGACGATGCGCGAGTGCGGCGCGCCCTGCTGCTTGACCGCCTGGATCGCCGAGACAGCGGCGAAGATGGCGTAGCCGTCGTCCGCGCCGCCGCGGCCGAAAAGCTTTCCGTCACGGAGAACGGGAGTCCACGGGCCTAGACCCTCATTCCATCCGACCATGGCCGGCTGTTTGTCCAGATGCCCGTACATCAGCACGGTCGAGGAGTCATCGCCATCGACTTCGATGAAGATCAGTGGCGTCCGGCCGTCGAGCTCATGAGTCTCGATGCGAAGGCCGGGAATCTGTAGCGACTCGACCCAGGCCCTGGCCAGCGCGACGGCCCGGTCCATGTGACCGTTCTTCTTCCACTCCGGATCGAAGAGGGGAGACTGGTTTGGGATGCGGATGTAATGCTGTAGTGTGGGAACGATCGAGTCGTCCCAGATCTGGCCGACATTCTTCGCGACCTGTTCAGAATTCATGGAGTACCTTCCGTCGGCTCGGTTTGCGACGGCGGAGGATAGCATCACTCGAACCGACCCGAACGGGTGGGGGCTGGAATCGATGAAAAAACCGACGTTTCCAAAATTACCGACACCTTTCCGCTACTACATCGGGTATGCTGTACAGACTCCAAAAAAGTCCGAGGGAATTTGATGTCGGGAAGTAACCCCTCTAACGAGGGAAGAGGGACGCGATTGTGTTCGATCCCAATATCCTGAAGATGCCAACCGCTGCGCCGGCCGCTCCCGCAGGAGAAGAGGTTCCACCTCCGACTCTGCCGGTCCTGGAACCACCACAGGAAGACATCGGTGAGCTTTACGTGCGGCACCGGACGCTGCTGATGCACATCGGCAGCAGGAAGTTCCGCATCGCGGAGTCGGAAGCGGAAGGGCTCATCCAGGAAGTGTTTCTCTCGTTCATGACCACGACCACGAAGATCTCGAACGTGAGATCGTGGCTGGTCGCGGCGATGTGCAACGCCAGCAGGCACTACTGGCGCGTTCAGGGACGCATGGAGAGCCTGCCCGAGAATTTCGACGATCACACCGATCCGATCTCCGACGACATCGCGGAAGAGATCGCCAGAGTGATCACGATGCAGCAGGCACTCGATTATCTTCAGCCTCGCTGCCGCGAAACGCTCTACCTCCACTACTACCAGGGGCTCTCGGCGAATGAAGTGGCGCGGGCGCAGGATACGACGTCAAGGTACGCAGAGAAACTGATCCACAACTGTTTGAAACGCGTCCGCGAGATCTACTTCAGCATCACGGCGGTGAAACGATGATGATCGAGCAGCACTACGACGAAGAAGTGCTTGCCGGATTTCTCGACGAACCGATCGATGCCGCGGCGCGTGACAAGCATCTCGACTCCTGTTCGCTCTGCACACGGACGCTCCAGTCGATCCGCGATACGACCGCCCTTTTGAAAAAGCCGGCAATATGGGACCGGCAGAGATTCTCAACCACCGCAAAACCGGAGACGCTGGCTTTCCTGCGCGGAATGCAGCAGACCATGGCAGAAGAGAACGCGGCGGCGCAGGTGTATGTCGCCCTCCTGCTCGCGGGCGATCGCGAATCGTGGGCTGCCAGGCTCGCCGCACACCCCGAGTGGCGGACACCAGGCTTGGTACGGCAGTTGATCGCGGCGACGGACCGCGCGATCGATCTGATGCCGCCGGATGCCCTCGAGATCACGCGCCTGGCAATCGATGTCGCCGAACAGTTACCGGAATCGGACCGCGTGGTCCGGCTCCGCGGGAACGCGTGGTACGAGCGCGGGTACGCTCTTTTCTACACGGGCGCATTCCGTGAGGCACTTGTCGCGCTTGAGAATGCGGAATCGCAGTTCAAGTCTCTTGCGATCGCGGAGCACGAGATGGGAAGGCTGAACCTCGTGCGGGCCATGGTCTACCGTGCTCTTGAGCGCCCGGATGCAGCAATGCCATTCATAGCGGCGGCAGCCGGGATCTTTCGAGAGTATCGCGACGACGAGAGGTGCCACGCCGCCGAGCTTGCCATGGGTATCACTCTGTATGGCCGCGGTCGCTTCCGCGAGGCTCTCGCGATTCACTTGAACCTCGTGAATAACGCGCGCGTCTCCTTGCGCTGGCGAGCCTCCGCCCTGCACAGTGCGGCTATGTGTCATCGCGAAATCGGGGAGATTGACGCGGCTATCGACTGTTTCGTGAAAGCCATCGCTGCTTTGGAAGATGCAGGCATGATGTCGAGTCGCGCTAAGGCACGCTGGACACTTTCCTGCATATTCGTCCAGCGCCAACAATTCGAATCGGCCCTCAGAATGTTCATCGAGCTTCGTGAAGAATTCAAAGAACTCGGAATGGCCAACGATGTTGCCTTGGTGTCCCTGGACATCGCCGAAGTGCTTCTGGCGACCGGAAGACCGGAGGGTGTTGCCGCCGCTTGCCATCAGGCCATGGCGTTCTTCGAAAGAACTCACCGCACATCATCGAAGCCTGCGCTAACGGCGATGACTTACTTGGCGGAAGCCGCAAACGCCGGTATTGCGACGCCGAAACTTGTTTCTGATCTCCGTGATGTGTTTGCTTGCGAAGCGGATCGCTCACGTTCGAACCTGGCATTTCAGTTTCTTGAAGTGCCGATGGATCGAGGGTAGGGAAAAGTCCCCGCCAGACACTCCTCTTATTGAGGGCCCTCCAACACAACCGAGCTCATCAGAGTTCACGGAGGGGATATGTCTGCACATTCAAAGATCCGAGCTGCAAGCGTCGTTCTTCTGTTTGTCCTTGCCACGAACGTTGTGTCGGCGGCGCCGCGCCGCGACGGCGATTCGGACGGCTTCTTCTTCACAATCAGCAAGATCGTCAAGAAAATCGGCAAGATCCTCCTCCCGCTCGAGGATCCGACGTTCCCCAAGCCCTGAGGCGCCTTCACCCCCTCCCCGCCATACAATACGCCGGCCCAACTAGTCCGGGAGTGTGCTCATGTCGGTCGTATTGTCGGTTCGGGATGTTGTGAAGACTTTTGGCGCCGTGCGGGCGGTGGATGGAGTCTCGTTCACCGTCCGGCGCGGGACGATTACCGGTTTGCTCGGTCGGAACGGCGCGGGAAAGACGACCACCATCCGGATGATCACCGGCGTCTTTTTCCCCGATGCCGGAATGATCGAGTGGCTCGGCAGCGAACGTGATGCCCGCGACCGCATCGGCTATCTCCCGGAAGAGCGTGGCCTCTACCGGCAGATGAAGGTCAAGGAGCACCTGCTCTTTCTCGCTGAGATCAAAGGTTGTCGCGGGGCTGCTGTCGCGCAATCCGCGGAGAGGTGGCTCAAGCGCTTTGAGCTTTGGGACAAGCGGGACGCCAAGGTCGAGACGCTTTCGAAGGGTAACCAGCAAAAGGTTCAGCTCATCGGGACGCTCCTGCACGATCCCGATCTCATCATTCTCGACGAGCCTCAATCGGGCCTCGATCCCGTCAACATGCTTCTAGTACGGAACCTTCTCCGCGAGCTGAAAGACGAAGGCCGGACGATCCTGCTCTCCACGCACATGATGGCTGAGGCAGAGAGGATGGCAGACGAGATCATCCTGGTGCATAAGGGGAAGGTCGTTCTCTCCGGCGCGATTGACGCGGTGCGCGATTCCTTCGGAAAGAACACCTTGCACATCGACTACGAAGGTGATGGCTCCTTTCTCGAACAGCTTCCTGAGGTCAAGCGCGCCATGATCGTCAACAACGCGGCAGAGCTGAGCCTCAACGAAGGCGCCGACCCGCAGCGCGTGCTCGAAGCCACCGTCGGCCGTCTCCGGGTACGCAAGTTCGAAATCGCCTCGCCATCGCTTGAAGAGATCTTCATCGAACAGGTCGGCGCCGAGACCATGGAGGGGATTCGATGAACAAGATGTTCGCGGTTATCAAGCGCGAGTACCTCCAGGCCGTCCGGCGAAAAATGTTCCTGTTCATGACGGTCTTCTTCCCCGTTCTCATGGCGGCACTTTTCATCCTTCCCGGACTCCTGATCTCCAAAGGTCTCGGCGACAAGAAGGTTGCGGTCGTCGATGGTACCGGCGGACTGCGTGGTGCCTTCGTGCATCACCTCGCGCCCGAAGTTCCCGATCCGAAGAAAGCGCTTGGCGGTGGCAGGCGCGCCGAGCTCCCTCAGTCGCTCGATGTCGAGTACGCCGACGCCCACGGGCAAAGCAATCTCGACGCCGCTGCCAAACCCTACCTCGACCGACTCAATGTCGATAAGAGCTCCGACGGCCGCCTCGACGCAGTCCTCCTCATTCCCCCGAATGCCTTCGAAGGCAACGACGCGAAGATGACGTTCTACAGCCGCTCCTCGACCGATCTGTTCTCCCAGGAACGACTCGGATCGATCGCCAACCGCGCCATTCAACGTCAGCGTCTGACCGGCCGAGGGATCGATCCAACGGTTGTTGACACGCTTACGCGCGAAGTTCCAGTGAGCAGCGTGCAGCTTTCGAAGAGCGGCGAACAGAAGAAGGGCAGCGAAGCCAACTTCATCATCGGCTTCATCTTCGCGGCACTTCTCATCATCCCTTCCTTCATCTACGGCCTCGAAACGATGCGCGGCATCGTGCAGGAAAAGAGCGAGCGCATCGTCGAGGTCCTTGTCTCTTCGATGTCCCCGCGCGAGCTTCTGACCGGCAAGATCCTCGGCGTGGCTGGCGTCGGGCTCACGCAAGTCACTGTGTGGCTCATCGCCATCGCCGCAGCGGGAACGTTCGGAGCGGCAAGCGCAATGGCTGCCGGTTTCAACGTCACGCAGTTCCTCCGGCCGATGGTCTTCGTCTATTTCGCGCTCTTCTTCATTCTCGGCTATCTCACATTTGTCTGCGTCTACGCCATCGCCGGGGCCGCTTGCAATACCGACCGGGAAGCCCAGCAGCTCGTGGCGCCTATCCAGATGGTGATGATGCTTCCCTGGTTTGTGATGTTTGCAATCATCACCAACCCTGACTCCACCTTCGCCGTCGTGCTCTCGCTCATGCCTGTCTACGGGCCGATGACGATGTTCGTGCGGACGCTCGTTTCGGAACCGCCGGTCTGGCACGTGGTTGTTTCGATCGCCGTCTCCATCGTGACGATCTTCGCGTTCTTCTACGTGACTGCGAAGATCTTCCGCGTCGGCATCCTCTCGTACGGCAAGCGGCCGACGATTCCGGAGCTGTGGCGATGGATGAAGGTAGCCTGACGGTACGCGGCTGAACCGTGGAACACCGCCGGCCGCGAGCGGCTGCTATGATCCGCGCCTAGTCCACAAGACAGGGGGCCCACGCGGATGGAGATCCACACTCTCAACGACATCTACACCGTCACTTGCACGTTGCCCCGTGCGGCCGCGATGAAGTTCAAACGCGACGGGAAATGGGTCGACACCGGCGTGGATGAGCTCCGCGACACGGTTCGTTATTTCGCCACCGGATTGCATCTGCTCGGGCTCAAGGAAGGTGATCGCGTGGCCATCCTCTCCGAGAATCGTCCGGAGTGGGCCATGGCGGACTTCGCCATCCTCGGCAGCGCGGCTATCTGTGTTCCCATCTACCCGACGCTGCTCGGCTGGCAGGTCGAGTACATCCTCAATGACTCCGGCGCCGTCGCCGTCATCTGCTCGACCGAAGAGCAGATGAAGAAGGTCGCGGGGGTCCGCGATCATTGCCCACACGTTCACAACGTGATCGTTTGCGACCCCCCCCCGACCCTGCCGGCAGGTGTGCTCAGCTTCGCGCAAGTCGTCGAGAGTGGTCGTAAAGGCGACGACGCTGCCGCCCGTGCCCGTTTCGACGACGTTCGCGGACGAGCGAAGACCAGCGACGTGGCGACTCTCGTTTACACCTCGGGTACCACAGGCAATCCGAAGGGAGCCATGCTCACCCACGGCAACATCGCCAGCAACGTCCAGGCGACATGCGGCGTGCTCCCCGTCGCCCTCGGTACGGTCGGTCTTTCCATTCTGCCGCTCTCGCACATCTTGGAGCGCGCGGCCGACTACACCTTCTTCTATCGCGGCGGCACGATCGCCTTTGCCGAGAACGTGCTCAAAGTGAGTGACAACCTGCGCGAAATACGGCCGACGGTATTCGCCGCAGTGCCGCGCCTCTTCGAAAAAATGCGCGCCGCGATCCTCGACAACGTGGCCACGCAGCCGGCATCGAAGCAGAAGATTTTCAAATGGGCGCTCGGAGTCGCCGAGCAGCGCTTGCCGTATCGCATCAGCGGCAAGCCGATGCCGTTCGGCCTCAAGTTCAAATCGGCGATCGCCGACAAGCTCGTCTTCCGCAAGATTCTCGACCGTCTCGGAGGACGTGTGGTGTTCGTCCTCTCCGGCGGCGCGCCGCTCTCGGCCGAGCTGGCTGCATTTTTCATTGGCGCCGGTCTGGAGATTTTCGAAGGCTACGGGCTCACCGAGACCTCTCCCGTCATTGCCATCAACACTCCCACGCACCGCCGCGTCGGCACCGTCGGCCGCGCCATTCCGGGTGTCGAGATCAAGATCGCCGAGGATGGGGAGATCTTGAGTCGGGGCCCGCACATCATGAAGGGCTACTGGAACAACGATGACGCCACGCGGCAGGCCATCGATCCCGACGGCTGGTTCCACACTGGTGATATCGGCGAGATCGACGCCGACGGATTCCTCAAGATCACCGACCGGAAGAAAGACATCATCATCAACGCCTACGGAAAGAACATCGCTCCGCAGCCGTTGGAGGGGCTTCTGAAGAGCTCACCGTACGTTGGAACTCCGGTGCTCATCGGCGATCGACGCAAGTACCTCGTGGCGCTCATCGTTCCGAATTTCGATAAGCTCGAGCGCGACGCCAAAGCAATGGGTGTGCACTTCGATACGCGACCCGAACTCTTGGCCAACGACAAGGTGCTGAAGATCTATCAAGGCGAGATCGATCGCTTCAATCAGAACCTCGACCGCCAGGAGAAGATCCGCCGCTTCGCTCTTCTTCCTCGCGACTTCACCATCGATGCCGACGAGATCACGCCGTCGATGAAAGTGAAACGGAAGATGATCGACAAGAACTACAAGGACATCATCGATGGTCTCTACATCGATGAAGACGCTGATGAAGAACGCGATACGAGACGGGTTTGATCGATGACATCCCTTGCTGAAGCGACACCACGTAGTGCCTCCGCGTTTCGGATCGAGCGCGAAGGAGATATGGGCATTCTCTGGTTCGATCTGCCCGGTGAGAAGATCAACAAGTTCTCGAGCGCTGTCATGACCGAGTTCGCCGGCGTGGTCGACGAACTGGAGCGGGATGGCGACATCAAGCGCATCATCGTCGCGTCGGGCAAACCGTCGATCTTCATCGCCGGCGCCGACGTCACCGAGTTCTCGAAAGCGACATCAGCTGAGCAGGCGCGCGAGTACACCCGCTTCGGCCAGCAGACCATCCACCGATTCTCGAAGCTTTCTCAAGTCACCGTAGCCGCAATCAACGGCGCTGCGCTGGGTGGAGGCTGCGAGCTCGCTCTTGCTTGCGACTATCGCCTCATGTCCGACAGCCCGAAGGCGCAGATCGGGCTTCCGGAAACAAAGCTCGGCATCTATCCCGCGTGGGGCGGCGTCACGCGCCTTCCTCGGCTCATCGGGCTGCCGGCGGCGCTCGACATCATCCTCAATGGCAAGACACTCGACGGCAAAAGAGCGAAGAAGATGGGCCTCGTCGACGAAGTTGTTCCCGCGGCGATTCTGCTCGACATCGCCCGCCAATTCGCTGCGAAACCAAAGCGCAGAGGAAGCGGCCGGACCAAGTTCTACATCGAAGGCAACCCTCTCGCGCGCCGCGTCATCTTCAACAAAGCCCGCAAGGCCGTTCTCTCGCAGACACATGGCCACTATCCCGCGCCCCTCAAAGCGATCGACGTGATGGAGTACGGCATGTCTGCCGGTATCGAGCGCGGGTTAGCCCGCGAGGTCGATGAGGTCGTGCCTCTGATCGTTGGCTCGACAAATGGTTCGACAGGCGGATCGGACGTTGCGCAAAATCTCATCCGTCTCTTCTTCCTCATGGAAGATTCGAAGAAGGAACGAATCGCTGCAGCTCCGACCGAAGTCCGCGATTCCGGCGTCCTCGGCGCAGGCATCATGGGAGGCGGCATCGCCCAGCTCATCGCCGACAAGACAGACGCTACCGTCCGGATGCGCGACATCAGCTGGAAAGCGATCGCCGGAGGGATGAAGGCGGCCGCGAAGATCTGGAAGAAGAAGGTCGATCGCCGCCGCATGACGCGCGTGGAAATGCAGCGCAAGCTGGCCCGCATCACGTCGACGATCGACTGGAGCGGCTTCGAGCGATGCGATCTCGTCATCGAAGCGGTCGTTGAGAACGTCGAGATCAAGCGGCAGGTGCTCCGCGAATTCGAGGCGATCGCCAAACCGGGTGCCATCTTCGCCACGAACACATCGACGATTCCGATTACGGACATTGCGGCGGAGGCTGCGAAGCCGGAAAACGTTGCCGGGATGCATTTTTTCAACCCGGTCGACCGTATGCCGCTCGTCGAGGTCATCCGCGGCGCGAAGACATCGGACGTGGCCATGGCCACGGTCGCCAACTTCGCCCGCAAGCTCGGCAAGACCGTCGTCTACTGCAACGACGGACCCGGCTTCGTCGTCAATCGCATCCTCGGCCCCTACATGAACGAGGCCGGCTTTCTCCTCGAAGAAGGGAATACCATCGAGTCGCTCGACAAGGCGATGGTCGACTTCGGCATGCCGATGGGACCGATGGCGCTGCTGGATGAGGTCGGAATCGACGTCGCCGCAAAAGTCGCGAAGATCCTGAGTGCGGCTTTCGGCGCGCGCATGGAGCCAGCACACGTCGTCGACGCGCTTTACACCGACGGACGATACGGCAAGAAAAACGGCAAAGGCCTTTATCTCTATGCATCCGGTAAGAGACTCGGCCCCGACGCGTCGGTCTACAAGCTGCTCGGCATCAAGAATACGCATCCTGCCGATGCGACCGCCGTCGTCGAACGAATGATCTTCGCGATGGTCAACGAAGCGGCGATGATTCTCGACGAGAAGATCGTGGCCTCGCCGGCCGAGCTCGATCTGGCCATGATCATGGGCACCGGCTTCCCGCCCTTCCGCGGAGGGTTGCTGCGCTACGCGGACAAACTCGGGTTGCCGTACATCCTGGCGCGCCTCGACGACCTTGCCCAGAAACACGGCAAGCGATTCCTGGCCACCGTTGCGTTGCGCAAGCTGGCCGAGCGGGATGGGAAGTTCTATCGGTGAGGTTCGGAGCCGCCAAGTAGGCCACCCTGACAACCAGCCAACCGTATTCATGAGATCCTTTCGCCGCTCTGGCGATGGACCTCACCCAACCACTTCCCGCACTGACACAGCGCCAGCGGTTCGCCTTCTGGTGCATTGCGATCGTGTGCGCTGCGACGCGGTTCCTGGCCATGGCCCGATCGTTATGGGATTGGGACGAGGCGCTCTTCTGTCTCGGCATGCGCTCGTTCGACATTACCGCCCACCATCCGCACCCGCCCGGATTTCCCGTCTACATCGCCCTGGGGCGGATCGTTCGAACGATCATTCCGAACGACTTCCGCGCGCTGCAGGCAGTCAATCTCATCGCCGGGATGCTTGTGTTTCCGGCCATCTTCTTTCTGGCTCGTGAGTTGCGATTTCGTTTCGTTACGGCGGCTGTCGCGGCGGGGCTCTGTGCCTTCTTCCCCAACGTCTGGTTTTACGGCGGCGGAGCATTCAGCGACATTCCATCGCTCGTGCTGGTCGTCTTCGCAGTCGCGTTTCTCTTTCGTGGATGCCGCGATGCCAACGCCTACCTGATCGGCGCCGCACTGCTTGCATTGGCGGCAGGAATCCGCCCGCAGAACTTCGTGATCGGACTCGCGCCCGGGTTCCTGGCCACGTGGTATCGGGCGCGAGTGGCCTGGCGCGATGTCGTTTTCGCTGTGCTCGTCGGCGCCATCACGCTGGGCGTTGCCTTCGGAGGAGCGATTGCCGCAACGGGCGGTTACAAGCCCTACTTCGAGGCGGCGAAGGAGCACGGCGAGTACATCACGCGCATCGACTCATTCCGAAGCCCGTCGCGTCCGGCGCTCTGGCGCCTCTTCGACCGTTTCTTCGTCAAGCAATACGAGTCGCTGGCGCTCAGCTTTCTCACGTCGATCCTCGTTGCGATCTCCATCGCCGGCGCTCTCGCCGCACGCGATCGCGCGATTGGCTGGCTCTTTCTTACGTTCGGTCCTTTCGCGCTGCTCGCGTGGCTGATGCTCGACCGCTACAGCATCAATCGATTCTCGATCGGCTACTGCCCGCTCTTCGCGATTCTCGCAGCCGACGGGATCGCGCGCCTGACGCGGCGCTGGCCGAGGGTTGAAGCGGGGATTGGAGCGGTGCTGATCGCGTCGTTCTTTGGGTGGACCTTACCTGCGCTCGCGGCCGTGCGAAACACCGTTGCTCCGTCCGTGCTGGCAGTGGAAGCGGTCAGAGATCACCTCGACAAACGAACGCAGCGGCTGTTCGTGGCGCGCGATATGGACCCGTTCTTCCAGTACCTGCTACCGAATCAGCCGTACGTTCACGTCCTGGACAAGCGGGCGATGCCGTTTGCGCTCGATGGCCGTCAGCCGTGGATTCTCGCGGAGGCTGACGAGCGGGATCACGACGGCTTTGTTTTTCATCGCGAGCGCGATCATCTCTGGAACATTGCGCGCCGCCATTACTTCGACGTTGGATTGATGCCCGTGCGCAGTGCGCCGCAATTCCTTCCCGGCTGGTATGCACCGGAACAGCAAAGTTCCGTGCAGCAGCGGTCGATGTCGTCGCGCGCTGCGATCAGGCTCCCGGGATCGAGCGGGGAATCGCTTTTGAGGATTCAGTTTCGCGTTCCTGGATCAATCCTGGTGAGCCACGGGATGGTGACGATCTCCCTCAACGGTCACGTCCTCGATCGCTTCGCCGCGCAGCCGGACGACAACGATCACGAGTATCACGTCACGCCAGCGGCGGGCGGCGCACCGAACCTGCTCGAGCTTTCGGTCGATGGTGCGCTCGACTCCCGCAACATCGGCTTGTCCTTGACGTGCCTCTCGTTCGGCCCCGAGTGAGACATAAACGCAAACGCGCCGGCTCGCACCGGCGCGTTCGTCCTCAGACACGAGCGAGTGGTTACTTCACCTTCGCCTTCGTCTCTTTCGCCATCTTGAGGTGATCCTGGATCGTCGGAAGCGTCTTGGTTACCCACGCTTTCAGGTCCGGGTCTTTTGCGTCTTTTGATTCCTTTTCGAACGCCTTCACAACTCCTTCGTGGCCTTTGACCATGGCGTCGATGTAGGCCTTGTCGAACTCCTTGCCGCTGGCCTTGGAGAGTTTGTCCGCGGCGTCTTTGCTCTCCTGGTCGACGTCGGAAGGCAGCGTGACGCCCTTGGTTTGCGCGAGCTGTTTCAGCTCGTCGTTTGCCTTGCCGTGGTCGGTAACCATGCGGTCGGCGAAGGCTTTGACGTCAGGATTGGTTGCTTTCGTGGATGCCATTTGTCCCAAGGCCACTTCGGCCATACCGCCCTGGGCAGTCTTGTTCACGAAAGTGGTGTCATCGCTGTTGAGCGTACTGGCCGTACTCGTGGCAGACGCGGTTGTCGCCGAAGTATCCGTGGCCGTCGTCGATGTCGTTGAGGCATAGGTATCTGTGGCGCTGGTCGCTGACGTGTCGGTTGCGCTGTTGTAGGTGTCCTCTTTGTGGCAGGCAAAGGTGACGAACGCCATCGCGACGCAAAGCAGTGCAAGAGTCAGTTTCTTCATCGGTCATCTCCTCCGCGTAGCGTTTTGTGCATGAAGCGCTCCAGAAAACTAATGGCGAGCGGGAGCTTTGGAGGAGGGTTTCTTCGCGGTCTTGCGCGGGACGGCTTTCTTCGCCGTCTTCGCCGGATACTGCTTCGCGGCCACGCGGTTGACGTAGCGGACGAACTTGGTGAATAGCTGCTCGCTTCGGTCGACCGGCGCCGTGTCGCGCGACAACGCATCGACGTACGTCCCCGAGTCGAGCCGGAGCTGCGGATCGCGCGTGAGCATCGCCACCATCATGTCGGAAACGGCGAACTCCTTGGGCGGAACGATGCCCAGAGTTCGGGCAGACTCCGTGATGGCACGGCGGGAGGCGGGGGAGAGCTCGGCCACCTTGCCGACGAGCGTCGTCTCGATGTGGCTCGACTGCGGCGTGATGATCGTGACCGCGCTGCGCGAAGCCACGAAGTCAGGGGAGGCATTGACGATCCCTTTCGTCGCCGGCAGGAAAAGCTTGTCGCCGTTATTGGGATCGAGTTGGTTGTAGATCGTCGGACGCAGCAGCCGGCCCGAATTACACGCGCTGATGATGACGTAGTAAATCCCCTCGGGCTCGAGGCGCTGTTGCAGAGCGCCCGCCGAGACGTAGGAGCGGTCGGCGTCGGGATCGTAGCTTCCTTGCAGCTTGAGACCATTGCCATTCGTGCCGTGTGTCTCCAGGACGAGCGTGAAGATGCGGCGCTCGGGATAGAGCACGTTGTAGCGATGGACGTCGTCGAAGACTTTCTCCCAGTCCGCTGCCTGGAAGCAGGCGAATCCCAGAGACTGATAGAACCGGCAGTTGTCGTCGACGGAAAGATCGGGGCTGAAGACGACGCCGATGCCTCGGCCGATGTCGCTCACGCGAGTCGAGGCCACGTCCGGCCAGGCATGATTGAGAAGCCCCGTGCTACCCGTGTCGAGAGCGAACCCGGGGCGAGCGAGAGAAATGAGAAGCAGTAGAAGCGAGAGCGGGAGAAGTCGTCGATAGTTCGCGGCCATGGCGAAGTGAGTGATCAGTGGGTCGTAGTCGATTCGGATGTCGTTGATGCGTTTGTCGAGGATGTTGTCGTCGATGTCGTCGTTACGCGCGGCCGGGTGTCTCCGCCCGTGGTCGAGATCGGTCTCCCTCCGCCCGTCTCGGTAGCAGTCGTTCCAGTCGTTGATGTGGCACTGCTGGTGACGACCGCCGAGTTGGCCGGTTCACGGTTGCAGGCTGCACCGATCGTCAACACGAAAGCGGCGGCGACGATTCTGGCGATCTTCATAAAAGCCTCCTCCTGACGTGACACTGAGCAATCGTCGCGCCCGGTTGGCCCGGACCATGAACACATCCAGCGCGGAGGTGCAGTTATGGCTGAGCTTATCGGACGATTCAGTGCACAGGCCTTCGCGATCATGCGCATCGTGACCGGCTTGATGTTCGCGATGCACGGATCGCAAAAACTTCTGCAATTTCCGCCGCAAAGCGGGGCGGGCGGAGGTGGTGGGTTGCCGCCGCTCATGATCGTGTCCGGTGTCATCGAGCTCGTCTGCGGTCTCTTGATCGCTATCGGTTTCTTCACCGGCATCGCCGCGTTTCTGGCCAGCGGCGAGATGGCCGTTGCCTACTTCATGGTTCACGCGCACAACGCCTTCTGGCCGATTGAAAACAAGGGCGAGCTGGCGGTCGTCTACTGTTTCCTCTGGCTCTTCGTCTCCGCACACGGCGCCGGAATCTGGAGCCTGGACAACGCGATGCGCCGCCGCACGCCCGTCGTCACGACCGTGTGAGTTGCCTGAGGGCAGCCTTGAGCAACGCGGACAGCTCGGCTTCGTTGCCGAGCTGTTTCCGTGCGACATCCAGCGCCCCCTCGGCGTCCTTCGGTCTGTAGCCGAGGTTGATGAGCGCGGAGTGGACATCGTCGTCGACGGAAAGGCGCGCCGATGATGGCAAATCCTCACGTTTCGATTCGGGGAGGAGAAACTTGTCGCGCAGCTCGAGGACGATGCGGTCGGCGGTCTTCTTGCCTACGCCGGGAATCGACGACAGCTTCCTCACATCACCTCGCGCCACCGCCTCGGCGAGATCAGGAGGATCGATGCCGGAGAGAATCTTCTGCGCCAGCGTCGGACCGATTCCGGAGATGGAGATCAGTTTCTCGAACGCGAACTTCTCCTCGCCGCTCGAAAAGCCGTAGAGCGAGAGAGCGTCTTCGCGGACATGCGTGAAAATCTCCAGCGCCACCGACTTCTGCCCTTCGAGTTTGTAGTACGTCTGCAGGGAGATGTGAATCTCGTATCCGACGCCGCCCGCGAGCACGAGCGCCCGCGTCGCGTCGAGCTGTTTGAGCGTCCCCTCGAGGTAACCAATCATGATCCCCAGAGTCTACCCCGAGGAGTGCAGGCGTCTCGCCTGCGGCCGTCGGGCGTCCCGCCCGGCGGTATTACGCGTGTGCGGCGTCCCCGCAAACCGCCGCCCCCCAGCCGGCCGGTTGGGGGGCGGCGCATACGGGGGCTACTTCTTGGTCACGTCGTCGAGGGCTTGGTCAAAGAGGTCGGCGACGTTTTCCTGCTCGGCGGTTTTGGCCGGGGCCGGACGGGGCGCCATGAAACCCTTCGCGCCGGGCGGCAGTTCGGCCGGGGTCGGGGCGGGGGTCGGGGCTGGCGTCGGCGTGGGAACCGAGGTGGACCGCTTGCGACGGTTGAGAACCTTCTTCACAGCGCGGTCTATCTCGGTGACGTGAGGGCGAAGCTCGGCACCGTCGGGTTGTGCGGCGGCGTGCTGCGCCCACTTCTGCGACTGGAGCGCTTGCACCGAGGAGGCGGCCGCCTTGCTGTCGATCGTGAACAGCCCGTCGGCCGCAAGCGAGGCCAGTTGTTGAAACAGAGGGGTGATCTGACTGCGCAACTCCAACGCAAACTCGCCGTCATACACGTTGAACAGGTTTCGCTCCTTCGCCTGCGAAGCGGATGTGACCATGGCGATCGTCGGTTCGATCAAGGCCGCCGCGAACTTCGCGCTGGCAGCGACACGCCTGGTCTGGCGGGAGTCGTACTTCAGGAGAGGCATGATCGTCAGCAGCCCCGCGATGGCATCGCGATACTGCTGGGCGATCAGCTCCACTGCCTTCGCGGCCGCCGCGGCGGGGCCGTCAGGGGTGGATTCGGTGGATAGAGAGGGGGAAGTATCCGTCGCAGACATGAATCATCAAGCTCCTTACTACAGCGTCATCAATCAATAGCCGGCTGGCCTGTCTACTCACCCGGCAACGGACGCGTTGTCGGGCGGTCTGATTTCTCTCAGACATACTTTTGACGTAAGAGCCCTAACGAAGGTTCCGCGGTAGGAGAAAATATTTTCTAAGGAGGATGAATGGAGGGGTTCGGATCAAACCAGATTTGATCCGGATCAAACCAGGGTTGATCGGGAGGAAAAAAAAGATGATCCGGATCAATTCAAAGATGATCCGGATCAAAAACAAGATGATCCCGATCTCTCCAAAGATGATCCAGATTCAAAAAAATGATGATCCCGATCACTTCGAAGATGATCCGGATCAAAAACAAGATGATCCGGATCTCTCCAAAGATGATCCGGACCAAAGAAAAGATGATCCCGATCTCTCCAGAGATGATCCGGATCTAAGAAAAGATGATCCCGATCTCCCCAAAGATGATCCGGATCTAAGAAAAAGATGATCCGGATCAATCCAAAGATGATCCGGATCAAAAAAGAGATGATCGGAATCCGCCGTTCCGGGATGCAGAGGATCAGGCCTTTGCTTTCCTGGAAGTTGTAACTCATTGACAGCCAGTTACTTATGCTCCGGAGCGACGGGGTGTCGCAGCCGAGGCTATCGGCGAATATTCGAATGCAAGCTGAGAGAGGACGAAGATTCTCCCACCCCCCACTCCCGACACCCCGCTCCCAACCGATTGTCATTGACTCGCCGGAGGTTGCCGGTTAGCGTTCACCGACCGCGGTCCACGGTCAAGAACGCAGCGATGGAGGCTTCCGCATGGTTTCTCGGCAATCAATGTCATGGCGCACCCTTGGCCTTCAGGCTTTCCTTTTGATCGTGCTCGCGCCGGCACTGATGGCCGATTCGACCGGCTGGGCAGCGAAGGCGGACCATCATCGAGGTCAGAACGGCCAGCGATTCCGGTACACCTGTGGTGCCGGCGGTGTGTTGTACAAGGCCTGGGGAACAGACGTTTACACGGACGATTCTTCCGTCTGCACGGCGGCCGTGCATGCGGGATTGATCGCGCTGAACACCGGGGGAAGCGTCGTGATCGAGATCCGGCCCGGCCAGGAATCGTACGTGGGATTTCTGCGTAACGGCGTCCGCACGGGATCGTACGATAGCTGGTCGGGAAGCTTCGTCTTCACCGGCGAGCGAGCGGTGAACGGCACGCAGACAACGACGAACTGGGGCACGACAGCTAGCAGTCATCGTGGACAGAACGGAAAGCGGTTCACCTACAACTGTCCGGGAAATGGCGCGCCGCATAACGTCTGGGGGACGGGGATCTACACCGACGACTCCTCCGTCTGCTCGGCGGCGGTCCACCACGGCCTGATCGGTTTCAACGGTGGCAGTGTGGCGATCGAGATCCGGCCGGGCCAGACGTCGTATCGCGGCTCGAATCACCATGACGTGCAGAGCCAGAACTACGGTGCATTCTCCGGAAGTTTCATGTTCCTGCAATAGCGTTTGGGAAGGGGTCAGACCCAAAGTGAAAGTGACGCACCAGGAATGGTCACTTCCACTTCGGGTCTGACCCCTTCCACGTCCCGTAGAATTCGCCCATGAGCTCGACAAGCAGTCCGCAAGCGAAGGAGATGGCCGACGAGTCGATGGTGCGCAACCTCGCTGCGCAGGCCGAGGCCATCTGGCCGCAGGAAGAACCGATCGTCATGCGGAATCCGATCTGCGAAGGCGTCGTGCTCGATCTCGGATGCGGCACAGGCGAGATCACCGCGCGGCTCGCGGAACTGTTTCCGCGGGCTACATTCGTCGGCGCCGATCTGGAGGAGCCGCACCTGGAACGGGCACGGGCTCGTTGCGCCGTGTTTGGAGACCGCGTCCGCTTCGAGATCGCGGATGCGATGGCGTTGCCGTATCCCGACGCGAGCTTCGACTTCGTCGTCTGCCGGCACGTCCTTCAAGCCGTCCCCGATGCTGCCAAAGTACTCGCAGAGATCGCGCGTGTGCTGCGCCCCGGCGGCCGTGTTCACCTCATCGCCGAAGACTACGGCATGCTTCTCTGCCACCCGACGAACCTCGATTCCGACGGCTTCTGGCAACGCTTTCCTCCGCGAATGAGTGCCGGCTTCGGCAGCGATCTGCACGTCGGCCGGAAGACCTTCACACTCCTTCACGACCTCGGCATGGCCGACATCGCCGCGGACTACATTGTGGTCGATACGCTTCGGGTCGACCGCGAAGTCTTTGCCCGCATCTGGGAAGCATGGCGCGACGGCTACACCGATGCCCTGGTCGAGCACTCGGGCGCGTCGCGCGACGAGATCGACCAGCGCTGGCGCGAGATGATCGACTGTGTGCGTGACCCCCGCGGGTACGCCCTATGGCAGGTTCCTGTGTGGACGGCCGCAAAAGCGGGGTAGGGAAGAGCCCGCCATGAGACACTCCTAGAGTTAGGAGGAATCGAATGAAAGCACGTGCCATTCTCAAGCGAATCGTCCCCTTGACCATCCTGCTCACGATGACCGCCCTGAGTTGCGGCAAGGAAGAGCCGGTCCCTGCCACAACGTCCTCGACCACATCAGCCTCGGCCACTGAGAAAGCTGTCGCCAAGCCGCAGGTGGCGGTGGGATCTACCGCGTGGCAGGTTCCCGTCGACGTCACTCCGACTCCGCCGCCCAATCCTCCCCAGGCCAACTATCTCGACCTCGGATGGCAAACCTTCGTCGCGCTCAGTTGGCCCGCGCTCTCTCCCACCTCGGGCGGCGTCAACGGCCAGCCTGACACGACTTCGACGATCGGCGCCACCGCCGCCAACGGCGCGTTCGTGCCGACTGTCTGGAGCACCTATCGCGATGTCGCCACCATCATGTTGAACAATGGCACCGATCCCGGAGCGTCGTATACCCAGGCCGTCACGATTCCCAGCGGCTGTACGCCGATCGGGAGCAACCCGGTGGCGCCAGGCTTCCAGCCGATGTTCATCGATGGGTCGTCGTTTCCGAATGCCACCATCGTCCGCGACTACATCAATCAGGCGACCGACAATCCGCTCGTCGATCAGAAGGGTTGGTACACCCTCACCGACATGAGGATCGATCAGTCGGAATACAACTACATCCACCAGAACGCCTACTACCTCGGTGCCAATCAGGCCGCGGCCTACTCCAGCAAAGGTCAACTGCAGCCATTCCCGAGGACCGGTCAGGAACCCACGCTTCCACCGAATCCGCCGTACGCGCAGTACGGCGCGCTCGAGGTGAAGGCGGCGTGGCGTGTGCTGGATCCAACCAGCGACAAGGCTGTCATTCCGCGGTACTACACGCAATGGGGTTACTTCATGCAGCCTGACGGAAAGACTTGTCAGGGACCTGCGCTGTTCGGACTGATCGGATTGCACATTCTGCGTCTGACGCCCTCGACTGGCGGCACGTGGTTCTGGGCTAGCTTCGAACAGGTCGATAACACCGCTCCGCCGGCAGGGATCCCGGCCACGCTGGCGGCTCCAGGCACACCGAACGGCAATTGCACGAGCGCGTACAACGTCGGCCCCCCGGGCGTCACCGGCAACATTCCCTGGAACAACACGAACAAGCCCAACAATCTCTGCCAGGTCACGCCGATTCCGTCGGATGTGCAACAGGCCAACACCACATGGCAGGGCAAGCTCGCCGGGACCGTCTGGCAGTACTACCAGATGGTGAACACGCTGAATCCCTGCCCGAATGGTGCGTCGGGCTGCGCGACATTCCCGCCGATCAACGACCCAACCAATCCGGTGAATACGCCGATCTTCGCCAACACGGCGATCGAAAGCTATTTCCAGGACCACACGTGCATGGATTGCCACGGCGGTGCTGACGGGGATGGCGCTCCCACCAAAATGACAGGAACGAACCAGATCTTCACGTTCGTTCTCCTCAACGCCTACTACCCGACGACGTCCGCGGCGGCCACTTCGGCGCACGCGTCCTTCAAGAACCTGTTCAAGAACCCGCCCCACAGCAAATTGGTCGGGGCTCCCGCCGCGAAGAAGTAAGTCTCTCGTGAGGCACGGGGAGGAAGCTCCCCGTGCCTTGCTCGCGCTTCTCAGATTGTCACGGTGCCGGATGAATTCCCGGTGAATTTGCGATACGATTCGTCTTTCACATACAAAAGGAGATGGGTCATGAAATTCGCGCCGGCGGTGCTTGGGCTGTCTCTCCTCTGCGCGTGTACCTTCACGCACACCTACCAGTTGCGCGATACGCAGCCGCCGATCGCCGCGATCACGCTCGAGCAACTGGAAAAGCGCGCCGACCTGCGCGACGACAAAGGCAACAACCTCGGTTGTGCCGACCCGGTGTTTCGGAAACAGTCGATCGAATACTTCAAGAACGGCAAGGGCGGCCAGTTCTCGGTGGGAACGATCGAGCTCAGCGACGATGGCCACGTCAAGGATGACGATCAGGAGGCGCAGGTTCTGGCCGACGTCGATCGAGTGGCAAACGGCAGCCACGGGCTGATTCTCGTCACCTTCGTGCACGGCTGGCATCACCGGCCGAAGGTCTGCGACAACAACATCGCCTGCTTTCGGCGAGTGCTCTACGCACTCAGCATTTCCGAGCAACGGCCGGTCTACGGTGTCTACATCGGCTGGCGTGGCGATTCGATCAAGGGCAGTACTCCACGGACCTCGTTCCTTTCGGCCCTCTCGTTCTACGAGCGAAAGAACACGGCGCACCTCATCGGGCACGAGGGCGGCCGTGAACTGCTTCAGAAACTCAACGAGCACTACAAGAATCTCAACGACAAGTTCCGTACGACGGATGTGCCGCACCCGGTGACGATGGTGACGGTGGGCCACAGCTTCGGCGGCGCGCTCGTTTACTCCGCGGTCGAAGCGACGCTGGTCCGGGAGCTGAAGAGACGCGAGGTGAACCAGTCAGGCAAGGTCGCGTTGGAGACCGACCACGTCGTCGGCCGGCCGGCCGAAGATGGTCAGCCTCTGCCCATCCGTCCTGGAATCGGAGACCTCGTCGTATTGCTGAATCCCGCGTTCGAGGCGCGGCGGTACACCATCTTTGCCGAGGATTTGAAGAATGGGAAAAGCCATTACCGGAACGATCAGCTTCCGGTGCTCCTGACGGTGGCTTCGGAGGGCGACAACGCTGTGGGGATGGCCTTTCCGGCCGGCCGCACGCTCTACTTCCTCCTTCATCCCTGGAGGTATCGCGGCATGGAAGACGTGATCGGACAGGGCCACTACGATCCGCAGACGACGCATAACCTGGTGCTCACGGACGCCGGAGGGACCCAGATTTACCCGAAGCCAGAAGCGAAGGTGACGGCCTACAACGCCTCGCCGGAAGACATCAAGCGCTGCGACCTCCACCCGGACGACGGCGACTTCAGCACGTGTGAGTGTGAGTACCCGGTCCCCACGACCCTCGAGGAGGCACTCGGCAACAACATGACGTTCGTGTCGCAGGGCCGAGGCGCCGTGAAGACTGGTCCAAACGAAAAGGTCGCTCTGCAGGTTCGCAACGGCGTCCAGTGGGACGAGCACTCGCCGTTTCTCGTCGCGCGCGTTTCAGCGTCCATCGTCCCCGCGCACAGCGACATCTATACACCGCGCTTCGTCACGTTCCTCGCCGGCTACATCCACGAGTTCCTGAAGGAGGCCGAGACGCATAAGCCGTCATCCAACGTGGCCGCAGGGTCGACGTCACCGTGACGTGCTCCGGCAACTGCGGTGCCTCGGCTGAACCACTCCGAGGCACCGCGATGCGGCACAAATTCCGACGCTGCGCTTACGCGTTCGCGACTTTGCGAAGGATGTTCTGCACGTTGTCGACAGAGTCTTCGACCACGTCTCGTACCTTCTCGGTCACGTCGGCTACCTTCCTCTGCATTCGTTTCCCGGTCATCGGCGCGTAGAGAAGGGCCACCGCCGCACCGGTGAGAGCACCGAGAACGAACGTCAATGCGTAGCTGCTGAAACTGCTGTTTTGTCTTGACATGACTGACTGCCGTGCAAGAGGTTCGCCATTCTGCGCTGGCCGGTATAGTTCCAGCTCATTCGTTCCCAAACACTATCGAGGATGACCGGACATGATCTCGTTCAGCTCGGCGAACGGTGTGGCATCAGCGAGGGAGTCGAACGTTCCCGTTGTGGCGATGCTCCGCGCCGCGCGGATGAACGCACCCCACGCCACGCGAGCCAGCGCGGAGCCGACGGAGATGCGGCGCACGCCGAGATCGGTGAGCCGCGCAAGCGTGAGGTCGGGACTCGGTGCGGAGACGAGGACGTTCACCGGCTTCGGAGAGACCGCCTTCACAATTGCAGCGATTTCCTGCGGATCGCGAACGCCGGGGGCATACAGACAATCGGCTCCTGCTTCCGCAAACGCGATTAGGCGCTCGCGCGCGACACGTGACGCATCGGGCTCACCGACGAGCCACGCTTCGCAGCGGGCAGTGAGAACGACCGGGAGTCCCGATGCGTCGATCGCCGCGCGAGCGGCACGAACGCGCTCGACCGCGAGCGGAAGATCGTAAAGCGCTGAGCTTCGTCCGCCGGCGGCATCCTCGATGGACAGACCGGCCACTCCCGTCGCGATGCAGAGCGTGACGTTGCTAGCCACGCCATCCGGTTCGTCTGCGAATCCGTTCTGAAAGTCCGCATTCACCGGCAACGGTGTGGCGGCGACGACGTCGCGAATGTGCTCGAGCATCAGATCGCGCGGGATGGCCGCCACAGTATCCGGCAATCCTCGGGTGAACGCGACGCCGGCCGATGTCGTTGCAAGGGCCTCGAACCCGAGGTGCTGGAGATAGAGCGCGGTTCCGACGTCCCACGGATTTGGCAGAACGAAGCAACCCAACTCGTGCATCGCACGGTACCGGGCAATGGCGAAGGCCTGTGCGGAGCTTGCGTGGATCATGATCGAAACGCTACACCAATCGACCTAACCGCGGTAGACGGTTCCTTCCTCAACGAAACAGAGAGGGTTCTTCCACGGATCCTCGGCGTAGAAGGAGCGCTCGCCCCACGGGCGGACGACAATCCCGCCGCCGGGCGCATCGTGAACATTCTCGCGGGATAGGCAGCCGAGGGACTTGGCGCGCTCAAATGCGGCGTCGAGATTCCTGACCGTGAAGTAGAGCGCCTTGGCGGCGGGATGAGGGGTTCCCACTGATGACACATTGAGCACGGAGAGCGTCACCGGGCCGCACTGGAAGTAGCAGCGTGATCCCGGAAGTTTTCGTCCCTGCACGTTGAACAATGCTGCGTAAAACGCGACGGCAGCGTCGAGATCGCCTACTTCGACGTTGATTCGGAACAGCGCGGGTACGTCCGAGTTGTCGTTTGTGGACATTATTCGATCCTCCTCGCGGACCACAGAGATGAACACGTACTCTGCGACCTCTCCGTCTCTGTGGTCAACCAGATTCGTTACATGTGACGGGCGATCATGCGCTCGCGCCTATGCTTGCTGCGGCATTGACACCTGCGGCTTCGATGAAGTCGGGGAGGACGAGGCTGCTGTCAAACGTGGCAAGGAACGGCGCCAGTAGGGAGGTGGCGGCGTCGGCCTCACCGCAGGCGATGTGCAATCGCGCTTTGCCGGTCGCTGCGCGAAGCTCAAGCAACGTGGCCCTCTGTTCTCGTGCGATCGATAAGGCCTCGTCGTAGGAAGTGAAGGCATCGGCGGCTTGGCCGCGCGCGGCCAGGATGTCGCCTTTTACTCGATGCAATTCCGAGAAATAGTAGCGGTCGTCGCATGCCGCAGCGGCCTCGAAGCCGACGGCTACCCATTCGGCGCTCTCGTCGAGCGCGCCCGCACGCGCGTGAAGATCCGCCAGGAGCGCGGGGTAGAAACAGGCCTTTACCCCGGCGCCAGTGGCGTGCCATCGCTCCCGCCCGCTCTTCATCAGCGCGGCGCCTTCCTCCAGATTGCCGGACGCAGCGATCGACCATCCCTTCATTGCCTGACCAATGGGCAACCAGGCGTCGAAGTGATTTTCGACCGAAATGTCGATCAACATCTGCGCGTAGCGGCCTGTTGCCTCGATGTCGCGCATCTGAATGTAATTCCATGCGATGCCGCAGATGAGAAAGGCGCGGCTGTGCGTGTGCGAGAAGCGGCTCAGAGTGTCGATCGCGGCGTGGGTGAATTCCAGCGAACGGCGTGGCTGGCCCATGAGAGCGAGGCTGAGCGCCGAGTAGGTGTAAAACATCGTGGCCGGATCTTCGCCGTACGCGACCGAATGCGGCGTGTGGTGCCTGTCGAGGTGGTAAAGCTCGAAGCCGAGCCTGGCCTGCTCCCGCGACTCCGCCGGACGGCCGAGCCAGAAGAGAGTGTCGCAGAGCGCGCCGCGTGCCTCGAGCAGAAGATCCTCATTGTCCGCCGCCGAAGCCATTACGAAGAGCTCCTCAGCCACGGCGAGCGCTTGACGGAGATGTGCCGACACCATTTCGTTCGTCCAAATACCTCTGAGAACGCTGAAGAGCTTCGGCGTGCGAGGGAGTGTGGCGCAGACCTCGCGAGCGCGTTGGTAGCAATCCGCCAGCTCCGGCGCCGCCCAGCCCTTCAACGCCAGGAGCGCCGGTCCCTCGATCGCGCGCAGGGCCAGTTCCGCCTCATGAGACTCGTCGCTCTCCGGCAAGTGTTGCAGCGTCTCGATCGCGTGCCGTGCGTGACTGAGAGCCTCGCGGTTTGCGCATGATGCAAGCGCGCGCTCCGCGGCGCGACGCCAATACTCGACAGCCTTCGCGTGGATCGCCGCCTCACCATAGTGATAGGCGACGAGCTCGGGCTGCCCCTCGGCGACTGCATGGAACTTCTCTTCCAAAATCTCGGCGATCACCTTGTGGTAATGGCGGCGCTGCTTCTTCATCAGCGATTGCTGCAGCGCCTCCTGCACCAGTGCGTGCTTGAAGATGTACTTGGCGTGACTCAGCAGGCCGCGCCGGTGCAGCAGACCTGCGGAAACCAGCTTGTTCAACTCTTCGAGCAGCGGCTTGTCATCGAAGCCGCCAACGTCGCGCAGCATCTCGAAGACGAATTCGCGCCCGATCGTGGCACCGACCTGGGCCACAGGCTTGGCCGTCGCCAGCTTCGCCAGACGGGCCATCAGCGTTTCCTGCAAAGTGGCGGGAATGGCCAGCGACTGAAACGGCCCCACCAGCGCGTATTCGCCATCCCGTTCCTCGAGCATGCCGGATTCGATAACCATCCTGGTGAGGTCTTCGACGAACAGCGGCACTCCCTCGGTCTTGGCGAAGATCTCGTCAAAGACCTCGGACGGAAGCGCTTTGCCTCCGGTGAGGACGAGCGTCATCCGGCGCACCGCATCGCAGTCGAGACGGTCGAGCGCGATCTGGCTGGTGTACCCCCGGTTCAGCCATTGCGGCGGAGCGACCTGCTCGGGACGGAAGCTGAACAGGACCAGGATCGGCAGCGTCGCCGCCTGCTCGACGAGGATGTCCAGTAACTCCATCGTCGAAGGATCGACCCAGTGGAGGTCTTCCACGACGAACGCCACCGGTTTTTCCATCGCCTGATCGATCACGATCTGGGCCATGACTTCGAGCGTGACCTGCTTCTGCTCGCGCGAGTTCAGCGCGGCCGGTTTGTATTTCGATTCGAATGGGATCGAGAGCAGCGAGGCGATCAACGGTACGCTCTGTTCGAGATCGCCGCCGTAGCGTGCCAGATTCGACTCCACCTTGGCCAACTTCACCTCGGCTGGCTCATTCGTCTCGAGGCCGAGCCATTTCTGGAAAACGCCGACGACCGGATAGAGCGCGCTGTTCTGATGATAGGGAGAGCAGCGGCACTCAATCCAATGGCGCGGCTGCGCTGCGGTGCGCGCCTTGAGCTCCGCGATCAGCCTCGACTTTCCAAATCCAGCCTCGGCGCGCAGCATGACGACCTGGCCATCGCCGTTCTGCGCCGACTGCCAGTGGTCAGCCAGAAGATCCAGCTCCTGTTCGCGGCCCACCAGCTCCGACAAGCGCTTTGTGGCGGCCGAGGCCTCCACGCGGCTCTGAAATCCTCTGTCGCGCACGATGAGATAGGTCTGCCAGACCTGCCGGGACGATCCGACCGTGACCCTCTCGCTTTCCGTGGTTTCGAAGTAGTCGGCGACCAGTTCGCGCGTGGCCTCGCTCACAACGACCGAGTTGAGCGGTGCCAGCTCACGGACGCGAGCGGCCGTGATCACCGTGTCGCTATCGGCCACGCGGGCGTCGACGTTGTCGCGTCCGGTCTCGGCAAGGATGATTCCGGTATGTACGCCGGCGCGCACGGCCAGACGCACGCCGAGGTCGCTCTCCATCTTCTCGCTCAGCTTGCCCAGCGTCTCAATCAATGCCAGAGCCGCACGCACGGCCCGGCGCGAATCGTCTTCATGTGCGATCGGATGGCCGAAGAGCACGGTCACTCCGCTGGCGGCCGGCTGCACGATCTGCCCTTCGAACTGGCTGAAGATACTCGCGCAAACCTTCTGGAACTCCCCCGAGAGCTCGTGAACGATCTCGGGTAAGTCTTCGGCGTTGATTGCGCCGCCGTCCGGCTCCGTCGGTACGAGCTCGCAGTGAAGTGCAGTCACCTGCCGGCGTTCCAGGCTTGGCGGGGCCAGCGCAGCCGCCTCCTTCTGCGCGATCTCGTTGGCTCGCCGCTCGCGCGCCCGCACAATCGCTGAACGAAGTTCCTGCCGGATGCGCAGATAAAGACGTTTGCGAGGTCCGGCCTCGGTGTAGTGCTCCTCGATCGTTTCGTTCCCGCCCGGGAGGAACTGTCGCGAGGCGATCCATTCCTGCCTGTCCCACTCGCACGGCGAGAGGATGATGGGGAAGATGATCATGCCGCCGTCGCGGCAGCGCTTGAGAAACGCGCTGATCTCGATGTCCTGGCAGTAGCGCGAGTCGAGAAAGCTCTGACTGACCAGGACCAGAGCGATGTCCGATGTCTCCATCCGCTCCTGGATCTGTGCGTCCCAGAGCGTGCCGCCCTCGATGCCTTCGTCGCTCCAGAGCTCGACGTCCTCTTCGCGCTCCAGTCCCTTCAGGAAACCGAGCAAGGAGTCGGGACCGAGATAGGACGGATCACGATGGCTGTAGCTGACAAAAATCCTTACCGATGCCATACCGGTTCCTCAGAATCGCGAAAACCTCTCTTCCTAGGTGTGACGCGGGGCATCATTTTCCCTACCCACTTCTTTCGCCTGTGAGGACAAGTTTTGGTTGTGTTCAGAGCGTGACTCTTTCAAGCGAACGCCGCGAGATGCTCGGCAAGACACTCGGAGATGCGCTCCGGCGCGTAACGTTTCATATCGAGTTGCGCCTGCTCGGCCAGACGCCGCGACGACACCCGATCGTCGAATGCACGCCGTAGCTGGCGGCGCAGGTCGTCGGGATCGACATAGGCCCAGTGCATGTCGCTCGTCAGAATGTCGGGCTGGCTCCTGACCTCGGCGGCCCGGATCGGCTCGACGTGGCAGGACACCGGTAGCGAGTTGCCGGCGTTCATGTAGTCCATGTTTCCCCCGTGGGCGGTAGCGACCACGAGGTTCCCGCACGCCATCGCTTCCGAAATGCCCAGGCCCCATGCCTCGGAGCGGTGCGCGCTGACAAAGCAATCAGCTACACGATGGAGCGCGAAAAGGTCGTCGTCATCGAGCAGTTCGCTAATCACGACGACGTCGCGCACCGATGCCAAAGCGGGCGGCAGCGGTACATTCGACTTCACGATCAACCGTGCTTCGCCGGGGAGAAAGAGACCGTCGAATGCGCGGAGCAGATCCTCAACACCTTTCCGCACGTTTGAGACATTGGCAATCGTGTAGAACAGCATCTCGCCGTCGCGGGCAGCGATGCGCTCGCGCATCCTCCGTTCGGCCTCCGTATTTGGCTCCGGGACGCTAACGATGTGAGGGACGACCGACACCGGTCGGCCCGACTGAGCCAGCGCATCCCTGCTATAGGCCGAGCAGGTCCAGATCTCGGAAGGAAGCGAGAGATTGAAACGATAGGACCCCGGCAACCGGTCGGTTTCCCAGACCGAGTAAGCGATGACGTGTTTCTCGCTGAGCTCGGGGTAGGCACGATAGTACCCGGCCACGCTCCATGGCTCGTTGTGAATGATGACGAGATCTGCTTCGGCTGGTGTTTCGACGAGCCGAACGCCGAGCCTGCGGAAGCAGTCCTGGAACTGCAGGCCGGCCTGCCGGTGGCTGATGTAGTGACTCAGGATGTAGCAAACCGTCGTCATGCCGGCCTCAATCGACGGATGGACTCACGGACACAATGCCGTACTTGTAAAGCCAGGCGATCGTACGGAGCATCCGGGCGTAATCACCGGCCCCGGCCAGTCCGCCGAGCTCCGCGATGCTCTTTGGTCCGCTCTCTACTGCCGCTACGAGCGCGTCAATCACGGCGCTCTCCAGCAGACTGGGCGTCGCCAATGTATGCATCGCGTTCTTGCGCAACTGAGCGAGGACGAATCGTCCGTCGAGATCGGCGAGCCGCACGACATCGTCGGATTCGAGAACGCGAGACGGATGCGCGCGGAACATCGAGAAGGGATCGGGATAGTCGGGGTGGACGGTCTCGTCCGGCTCGCGCAGTCCCGTCGCCGGCGCCGAAGCGCGCAACGCGGCGAGGTCGCTCCAGAGCGCCAGATACTGCCTGATGATCTCGCGCCAGTCATAGACGCTCTCGGCGCGCTTTCGAGCCGCTTCGCCCATCCGCTGACGCAGGCCGGCATTTCCTGCCAGTGCCATGATCGCGCGCGCACACTGATCGATGTCGACTGCCGTGCTCTGGCTCACCAGGGCGATGTAGCTGAAGTGATCGAACGCCCGGCGAGCCAACTGGTTGGCCAGTTCGACACCAGCGCCGGGCGGAGGCGTCGTCGTGGAGATCAGGAACCCCGATTCGCCGTCGACGACGGTTTCCCGATAGCCGTCCCAGTCGCTGATGATGCAGGGGAGGGAGGCGGCCATCGCTTCGACGGGCGTGAGGCCGAAGCTCTCCTGAATATTGTCCGTGAGCGAGATGAAGAAGTCCGCGGCGAACCAGGAGTCGGCTGCGTCGGCATCGGCTCCATTGACGAGGTGTACCCGCACCGACGGGCAGAAGCGGACTCGCGCGGCCTCGAACTGAGGTGCCATGCGCGGGTCGTTGAACTGCCCGGTCATGATGAGGTGCAATCGCCCCGGCGGCATCGTTCGCTGCGCCAGCTCAAAGGCCCGGTACATCGGAGTCGGGTGCGCCTTGGAGAGGAAGTTGAGCCTTCCGAAATAGAGCCCTGCGACGTCGTCTTCTCCGATGCCAAGCTTCGCGCGCAATGCACGGCCGCGATCGATTGCCGATGCATCACGCCGGAAGCGGTCAATGTTGACGCCGAGCGGAATGATGTACGAGCGCATCGGACTCGCGGGAACGTGAAAGCCGCGGCGCGACAGGTATTCGGTCCACGACTCCAGAATGCGGGTCACGGCCGCCTGCGCCGATTGCGACGTGCAGACCAGGGCATCCCACGGCTGCGTGGGAGCAGTCAGAAAATCGCGGATGCCCCGTATAGCGCGGTCGGTAGCGACGGAGTGCGTGATGCCGCAGATGCTGAAGAGCCGCTCATTGCCGTAACGGCGCAACCATGCCATCTCGGCGATGATCGGACCTGGGTTATAGACGCATCCGGCCCGTCCGAGAGTCTCCAGATCATCAGGCCGGATCCATGTGCTCGGCGGCGGGTCCGCCTTGAGCGTGCTCACTTTGCGTTGAAACTCGTTGAACTGGGTCTGCTGGCCCGTCAGGCAGAAGAGCTCATCCTGTGAGCCGTAGCGGACGAGAGCCTCGAGAAAGCCGGCTCCGGCGGACTGTCTTCCGACGACACCCGGTTGCTCGCCGTCATACGCCTCCGAGGCGTAGTAGATGGCGCAGGAGCTGGTGCCGCGCAGCGGATCGAGCACCGGCATTGGTCGCAATCAGGAAGTCTTGCGTTTCGGCGCAGACGGCATATGGACGGAGACGTTGTAATTGTAGTTGGGTGTGAAGACGACATCGAACCTCGGATAGTCATTGGCGACATCGAAGCCCGGCACGAACGAGCCGCCGGAGTTCTGAATGATGCGGATTACGGCATCGAGCGCCATGCGCAACGCCGGCTCCGTCCAGCCGCCCTCCACACCGAACGTCTCTCCGGCCAGATAGAGCATCGAGTTTTGACTGAGCTGCTGGTTATAGGCGAGAAGTGAATAGTTCTGCGTCCAATTGCGCTGACGATAGAGCTTCGCGCAGCCGTTGTAGCCGAGCTGTTGAGACCACTGAAAAACGACCGCGTCATTGATGTCCGTGACGTACTGGCTGACCGTCTGATCGCTACCCAGCGTGCTGGTCGTAATCCTATCCAGCTCCGCCAACACCATTTGTGCGACCTGTGCATTGTTGTAGGGGAGGAGCTTGAGAGCGTCGTCCTCCCAGGTGTAACTGGCCAGCAGTACCCCGGTGTCATTGGGTTGCCACTTGATCCCATAGGCATCCTGGACGAAGGTATCCGTGACGATGTCCTGCGGGATCGCACAGTTGGGATCCTCCCAATACGGTTCCGTAAGCGGGAAGAAGACTTTGCAACTGGCGATGACGTGCTGTTCGTCGCGCGCGGCGAGCGTCGTGGACGGCATGTCGTTCGGCGAGAAGCCTTTGAAGATCACTCCGAGCTGCGAGGCCCAGATCTCGGGCGTCACGACGACGTAGTCGAACGTCGTGTCGCTCCCCGATTGGTCATGTACGATGAGATTAGAGTCATTCCAGGTGATCGACTCAACGGCGCGGTTGATGAAGAGGGAAGCGCCGCCTCCGTCATTGACCGCATTGAAGAGCGACTGGGTTGCGCCGGGCGCCGGATTGTAGAACAGCCATTCGACCAGACTCTGGATGCCGGAGTAAAACGGAGCCGGGAGGCGGTTGCCGGCGGAATCGTTGAGGAACCAGTCGTTGTAGTAGGGAAGGCTCGACGCACCATTCAGTCCGGTAAGCGTCTGGAGATCGCTGTTGAAGCCGAACATGACACAGCGGATGAACCACATCGCGGCGATCTCGTAGAAAGCTCCCCAACTTCCGTCGCCGGCGCCGATCGTATAGAAGAGCTGTGACTGCGCATCGTTCATGCCGAACCCGCCGAGCCACCCGTCGTTGTTGTAGCTGTTGATCGCGGGCGAGAAGACGAGATCAGAGAACGACATCTTGTCGTAGTTGTTGGCAATCTGCGCCCAGTAAGCCGGCCAGTCCGGGCTGGCGTAAAGGCCCGGGTTGTCGTTCGTGCCGCCGACGACTCCGGTGAAGAAGTTGATGAAGTTGTTGACAAGAGTGGAGACAGCCGCCAGGGCAGGGTTGTCCGGCGCCTCCTGGCCATTCGGCCAGAGGATCATCGTTGGGGTTGGATAGAACTGATCGTTCGGTCCATAGCCCTGGCTGAGGTAGATTCCGGTGTCGTTCGGCGCGGAGCCCGGATTGGGAAAAGGAAAGATGATGGCGTCGGCCTCGGTACGCAAGTAGTACTCGAAGACCGAGTTGTTGGCTCCGGGCGCCGGAAAGAACGGGAAGCGCATGGCGCCCAGTTCCATTCCGGTGGCCGCACTTCCCTGAAGGGTCCAATGACGTCCGCAGAGGCGATTGCTGGCTTCGAAGATCGTGACGTTGTAACCCGCGCGGAACAATTCACGCGCCGCGGTCATGCCGGCCGCTCCCGCTCCAACGACTGCCACGTTGATGCCCGGTCCCGGGGCGCTGCCGATGCCGCCATCATTCGACGCGGCCAACGCGAGCAGCTTGTAATAGTCGAACTGGAAATCCGCAGGATTCGGCCAATCGGGAATCCAGTCGTTCACGCCGGTCGAAACCAGCGGAAGGATATGGTGGTGTACACGTGCAACCATCGCTCTCCCCCTTCCTCGGACCCATCGGAGGCAGGAATCAGTCTGTTGGGAACACGGAAGCTATTCCGGAAATGTACACCTGACGGTTGGCAAAAACAATGGCCATCCGTCAGTTATCAGTGCGTGCGTGGTTCACCGGTTTCCGCAATGCGAGAGAGCAGATCACTGACGTCATCTTCACGATCGATATCGACAGACGCGTCTTCGAAGGGAACCACTCTCGCGATGTCGCGATGAGCCTCGATGACGGCACGCGCACCGCGGTCGCCGCGCAGGGCCAACAGCTCGGGGATCATCGATGGCGCAAAGACAGCGGGTGCTCCGGCAGTGCCGGCATAACCGGTGGCTACAATGGGTGCGTCAATGTTGAGCAGCGCACGAAGATGCTCGGTCGTGATGAGCGGCTGATCACAGAGCGTGATCAGTATCCGCGCGTCCTCGCCGGCCAGCCGCACTCCCGTCCGGATCGACGAAGCGATCCCCTCGGCTGCATCAGGATTGAGCTCCTCGGTGACGACGATGACTTCGTCCGCCACCGCACGCGCCACCCGCTCGGCGCGCTGCAACAACGTTTCGACGTCGATCACGATCGACTGCTTCGGCCGCCCGAGACGCGTCGACGACCCGGCAGCGAGCACGATCGCGACTACGCGCACGCCGGCTTGTCCACGGTCTCGTGAATCGGCGTCGCGAGCTCGCGCAACGAGCGCGCGGAACGGCGCTCGAAGACAGCCTGAATCTCGGCCACGATCGAAAGCGCGATCTCCTCGGGTGTCTCGGCGCCGAGGTCGAGGCCGATGGGACTGTGCAGTCTGGCGTCCTTCGATGCTCCGATCTCCGCGAGCAGCTCCTCGCCGCGCGACTTCGGCCCGAGAAGGCCGATGTACGGGATCGGCGACGCCAGGAGCTGGCGCAGAATCTCGGCGTCCCGCCCGAAGTTGTGCGTCATCACGACGGCGGCATCGAAGCCGCGCGGATCGAACGGCGCTCGTGGCTTGATCACTTCGACGCGCCATCCAATCGCACGAGTGAGTTGAACGACCGGCTCCGCATCCGAGCCTCCGAAGATAACCACCGCGCGCGGCGGACGAAGGATCTCGATCATCAATTCGCCGTTGGGAAGGATGGTCGTCCACTCCGCCGGCTCCAGCCCGTTCCAATGAAAGTCGGTCACGAGCCGCGGCGGATGCTGTGCGTCGAACGGCTCGATGAGAAGGTCGAGCATGCCGCGGCATCCGAGACCGAGGCCGAAGATGAGATCGTCGCTGCGCGAGGAATCGTAGGTGATGAGGCGGGGAGTCATATCCGCGAGCCAGATGGAAAGACGCTCGCCCAGGTCGCGCTCCAGGCAACCGCCGCTGATGGCACCGGCAAGAGTTCCGTCTTCACCGATGACGGCGCGTGCGCCCGCGCGGCGATACGTCGACCCCTGCGTCCGGACGACGGTGACCAGCACTCCGCGGCTGCCGGCGTCAATCACCGAGCGGCAAACGGCGATGATTTTGTCGATCTCGTGCATGGCTGAGGAGAGGATAAGAGCTTTGCTACTTCTGCACCACCGTCCGCGGGTCGTTCCGATCCTCCCGCCATGCCGGATGGTTCACGTGAAACACGTGATCTCCATTGAACGAGACCACCGCGGCGTCGAAGGTGATGGTTCCTATCTTCTTCCAGTTCGTGATGTCGCGGCGTTCCTTGAATGCAGTGCCGTGTGTGGTGCCGGTGTCGGAGGTCTCGATGTTGAAGACGAGCTTGCGTTTCGGCGTGGGGTCACCCGGATCGTAGATGTGGGCCATGATCTCGTCGCGGAAATCGAGATTGTCGCCGGCGATGACCGGCTGTCCCCCTGCAACAGTGAGCTGCATGAACTCGGGGGCGCGCGTCGGCTCGGCAGGCGGTTTCCCGAGCTCGGCGATCTGGTAGACCTGCCGGATGGTCGGCTGTTTCTCGGCCTTCTTGAACACGATCCCGGACAGGATGAGAATGGGCATGCCGCTGCCGCGGCGGGTGACGGTGGTGTTCGGTGCGTTGCGCAGCCTGGCGTCATTGATGTTCGCCGTGACCTCGCCGCCGATATCTTCCTGGGTAATGAAGCATGCGGTCGGCAACGGCTCGGGATGGTTCGGATCGGTGGTGGGGTAGATGCGGCCGATCATCGACAGAGAGCGCATGTTGCCGCGTCGCGTTTCGGTGCAGCACGTCGAATAGCGGGCGATGATCAGGCCGCGGCTCCCGTTGTGGAAGTAACCGCTGTACGGCGTATCTTCGGTGATCTCCCATCGACCGGTCATGATGATGCCGTTGGTGTGGAGGAGGCGTTGGTAACCCTTCCCGTCCGGGCCCCAGCGAAGGTCAGAATCGGAGGCGAGGACGCGCCGGGCTGCCGCGAGGAACTGCCACGTTCCGCCGCCGGGCAGCATGCCTTTGATCAACGGCATTAACGTGACCGGGAAGCGCTCGAGCGGCGCGTTCCCTTTCGCTCCCCATACCCTTTGATACGGGTTGGCGAAAACGGCGTCGCGCACGGCGCTGAAGCGGGAGCCGGCGTGCACGCGCTTATCGCCCTCAGTGAAGCCTTCCATCCCCTCCTCCGTCCCGCGCTTGTATCCGGAGTCAGAACCGCCAGATACCGGGCGCGGCGTGTGACCGGAACAAGCGAGCATGAGGGCGACAGCGCCCACACCGGCGTAACGGATGAAGTCACTGCGCATGATCTTGATGATAGCGCTCATGATGAAAAGCCACCTCCGGCCTTAGTCAGCCTTCGCCGTACTCCTGCCAAACAGAAAACATAGCGGCGCCGCTACCAGCGGTTGCACATAGGTCAGCATGACGTAATGATCTATGGCTGCGTGTTCCAATGTCGCTTCTTGATCGAGCCCGAATGCAGGGACAAACTGGCCTGCCGACACCAACATGAAACAAACTACATAGACATATGACAGCAAAAGCAGTACGCGACGTTGACCAGCTGTCAATGTGGAAGTTTTCATATTTCCACTGAAGTACAAGCCAGCCAGCGCACCAAGCGTTGGTCCGACCACGGCGAAAAGATGGCGCGCCGGCAAAGCGAGGTCGGCAAACGTGAGGCCTTTGTAATGCACGGCGCCAACAATAGCGAATATGCTATAGCAGAGGACGGCGCCGGCAATCCAGCTAACCAGAATGTGCGAGCGAGTATCGTCAAGTTCATCGTATGGAGAGATCATCTTTGTTTGTCCAGATATTTATCGCAGAGCGTCACCAGTTCCTGATAGGTATCTCCGCGATGAACACGGTCAATTTCATTCGCAGACTGACTACCTGCCAGTTTATAAAATGACCTCTGAAAGAATTGTTGATAGTCGCTTTCGGTTCCCAGATTATTATTGATCCAGCTCTTGAGCGCCGCCTGGTTGATCCGCTCACGCCCCCACGTTTCGGCGAACTTCAGCGGCGATCCGCAGTGCGACGTTGTATCCAGCACGAGAATATGAATGAGCATCGGCGCATCAAACACAATAAAGTACTGCAGCCGCACATCGAAAAAGCAATCTTGACCGATGGCATTGTCATCGCTGACAAAAGTCCTTGGAGCTTCCTTTGAAGCGGCAAACTGGCCCGCATGTACCAGCGTCGTATACATGCCTATATATTGCACGGTGCGATCGAAATGGTCCAGCTTTGTTTTGAGAAAACTGGAGTTCCGATAAAAGCTCCACTTGACAGATGGAGTCAGACGCATAGCGGAAGCTAGTTTGTCGAGGCTTTTATTCGCGAATGCCTCGATTGCGTTGTCGTTGAGAAAGAATGCAGTATCGTAGAACACTTGACACGTGTCGCTTGTCGTGAACAGGCGAGTGGTTCGAGCGGCACTCTGCTGCGGATCCTCGAAAACAATGATCTGCCCGTAGCCGTGATCAGACAATTGTCGCTCGTAGTATGAGCCGCTGGTCATTGGGGTGTAACCAAGCGAGCTCAAGAGCCATGGCAGCGCAAAGCAAACGAACGAAACTGGCCCGATTCGAGACATTGACTGTGCCTTTGTTAGATCGAAATGGCGTTTCAACGGTCAGTTGCCAGCCCCTGCCACCCGCGGGCGAGAGACGTTATTTTGTGCTCAAAGCACCGCGACTTTCTTGTAAAACGGGATCTCGCGGATGCGCGGTCCGCCTGCGGCGACGATCGCATTGGCCAAGGCGGGAGCCACGGCGGGAGTTGGGGGCTCGCCAACGCCGGTCGGCAACGCACCGGCTGGGGGCATGATGTAAACGAACATCTGTTTCGGCATCTGGTGGATGCGTAGGACGGGGTAGTCGTCGAAGTTGTTCTGCTGAACGGCCCCGTTCTTGACCGTGATCTCGCCGAGAAGTGCATAGCTCAGGCCGTAGAGCATCCCGCCCTCCATCTGCGCCTTGACCCGGTCGACGTTGACGGCCATCCCGCAGTCGATAGCGCCGTGAAGCTCGTTGATCGTTAGCTCATTGGCGTCATTGAGCGAAACATCGACAACTATGGCCACGTAGCTCAGGAAGCTCCGGTGGGCGGCAATGCCCAGGCCGCGCTTTGTCCCCTTGTACTTCTTGACCTTCTCATCCCATCCCGACTCCCTCGCTACCCGCTCCACCACGCCTCGCAGGCGGCGGGTGTCGGCTGGATACGGGGCCACTAATGGTGGCGTCCCTTCTATCTTCATGGCAGGCAAACCGTTGTTGTCGAAGCATTTGACACCCTCGGACTCCAGATCGAGGATGCGCCCTTTCCCGATCAGATCGAGCAGGTTGTCCTTTGAGTCACGTCCGGCTTCGATCGCCAGCTCGTCGGCGAAGGAGCCGATGGAGAAGGCGTGGAAGATGTTGGATACCGAGCGCATCCAGCCGATGCGGATGTGGTTCTGGGCCGGACAGTTTTCGATGCGCAGGTTCTTCACGTCGAACGGCATGTCCTCGAGACCCTGGGCCCGCTCGATGCCGGCACCGTAGGGGTATTCGCCGCCCCCGTGATACGCGGAGCGTGCTTTCGTGAAAAGCGGCCTTGCTGGTTCGGGGACGTAGTCAGGGGGCGGAAAGAGCGTAGCGAAGAACGACGGGAACGCGCTCCGCTGCAGCCAAGCCGTAGTACGTCCCTCTCCATCGAGAGCCGCCTTCAGGCGCTGGTGGCTGACCGAGTGGAAGTAACTGAAATGGATGTCGTCCTCACGGGTCCATTGCACCCGGATGGGGACGCCGGGGTGCTCCCTGGCGAGAAAGGCCGCCTCGATGGCGTAGTCTGGCTTCGACTTTCGGCCGAAGCCGCCACCCAGCAGCGTCACGTGGAGCTTGATGCTGTCCCGGATCTTCTTTTTGAGCTCGTCCCTAAGCCTGATGAGCTCGTCCAAACCCTTTCCTCCCAGCACTTTCCCGATCAGTTCGTTGAACTCGATTTGTTCTTGTCTTTCGCAATCCTTCAAAATCTCGGTCGGCTCGGTCACTTGCCATAGCAGCCACTTAACCGGATCTGGCTCCAGCATTGCCAAGCCAACGTAGTGCTGCGCAAGCTCGGGACCCTGGGTAGGGGACCAGATCTCCCAGCGCCCGTTCTCATAAACAGCGACGGCCGCGGGGGGCTCCATCGGCGCCTGCGCAAGGTGTGGGACGTAGTAGTCCCTCTCCACGACCTTGGAGGCCACCCCGAAAGCGGAATCGACGTCGCCCTTGCTTCGCAGGGTTCTCCCTGGTTCTTTGGTCAACGCTTCGAGCTCGGCGCGGTAGGCTTTGGAGTCGTACGACGCATTGCGCCCGAGATCCCACTCGACCTTGAGCGCACGTCGCCCCTGCCACGCCGCCCAGGTGTTCTTCGCAACAACGGCAACGCCGGCGTGCGGCAGAAAACCAGCGCCCACCCCTCCCGCAAACAGCGTGGGGGGCAGGCGGACCTTGACAACGTTCACGACGCCCGGCACCTTGCGCGTC
>Ga0247666_1000018_pt1 | contig 112333 bp, 93 predicted proteins | sample CNK07_metaG_FD_183025 | JGI IMG/M metagenome (GOLD analysis project Ga0247666, IMG submission 183025) | Soil microbial communities from Purdue University Martell Research Forest, Indiana, United States - CNK07 | ecosystem: Environmental > Terrestrial > Soil > Temperate forest > Bulk soil...
TGTGGGGGGGTGGGAGAGGCCCGTGCGAAGACCCTTGGAGTCTCAGGAATGAGACCCCCGAGTCTTATGAATGAGACCCCCGAGTCTCATGAAAGAGATCCGTGAGCGTCATGCATGAGATGCGTGAGTCTCATGAATGAGGTCCGCGAGTCTCATGATTGAGGTCCGTGAGTCTCATGATTGAGGTCCGTGAGTCTCATGCATGAGGTCCATGAGTCTCATGCATGAGGTCCGTGAGTCTCATGCATGAGGTCCGTGAGTCTCATGCATGAGGTCCGTGAGTCTCATGCATGAGGTCCATGAGTCTCATGCATGAGGTCCGTGAGCCTCATGAATGAGGTCCGTGAGTCTCATGCATGAGGTCCGTGAGTCTCATGCATGAGGTCCATGAGTCTCATGCATGAGGTCCATGAGTCTCATGCATGAGGTCCATGAGTCTCATGCATGAGGTCCGTGAGCCTCATGCATGAGGTCCGTGAGCCTCATGCATGAGGTCCGTGAGTCTCATGCATGAGGTCCGTGAGTCTCATGCATGAGGTCGCGAGTCTCATGCGCGGGACACGCCTCCCTTGCCGAGGCAGCGGAACATCGCCCGCAGACTCAGTGAGTTACGCGTTTTACGGGCCTGCACCATTGACTTTCGGAAACAGCGGACCTATCTTTTCGGCCACGCAGAGGCGACGCCTGAGTCATAGCGTCCGATTCCCGAGCTAGAGACCGGTGGGAAGTAAATGACCGGCCTTGAATGAGGTGGGATTCCGTCGAGCCTGAGCCATGGCGAACCGGAGTCCCCTGGAAGTGGGGTTGACGCGTTAGCTCCCCCAGCCTCGTCACTACATCCGTTCCCCCGAGGATCGCTACCTTTGGGGGCAGGCGGGCGGACGGTTTGCGACGCCGCCCTTTTTGACATTCCACCCGGAACGGCGCCCGAGTTGCGCATTCAGCCCGATCGCCGTCCCATAACCGATTGCCCTTTGGGGCAGAAAGGAGTTAACGGTGAACAACAATGAAGTCAGTCAAACAAACGCCGCTTCGGCGGCAGACGATCCGGCGGTGACGCCGGAGTCGGTGGTGGAACAACTCCGCGCGCTGCGGAGCCAGGTCCCCCACTACGGGCAGTTGCCGGTATCGACAGCACGGTCGCTGCAGCCGGTGTCGAATCTCAATCCAGAGTTCGGACAGGCGGCGATTCAGGCTGTCGGCGCGTCGCCGACGGTGCAATTGACCGTCGGTCAGACCGCCGAGGAGCTGCAGTCCGCCAGCGAGGCGGCTGCGCGCTGGTCGACGGTCCGTGATGAACTGAAGGCAACGCTCGAAGGCGTCACCTCAGCAGTCCTCACCATGAAGCACAGCATCGGTCAGTCGCTTCTGTTGACCTACACCGTCAGCAAGAAGCTGATCAAGATGCCGCAGCACGCCGATCTGCTGCCGCACGTAGCCCTCATGCGGAAGACGAACCGTCGGGGACACAGCCGCAAGACACAGCCGCCTGTGCCGCTGCCCACTCCGATAGCCGAGGAGGCCCCGGAACCTTCGTCCATGCCGATCGTCTAAAGAAATAACCCTGGTCAGCCGGGCGTGCCATCGAGGCGCGCCCGGCATTTTGGAGGATTCGATGATCAACGAGAAAATCCCCGTGGCAGGCCTCCTCAACATCCTGGCGAGGATCCGAAGAGAGCGGCTAGCGCAGGGCATCGCTCCCGCCCGTGTCCCTTCCGAAGATAAGGCCTTCACGGACCCATTCCTCCTCGGCGACGAAGAGTCCATGGAGTATTTCGAGTTGCAGACGCTGCTCGACGCACTGGACTCATTCCCCGGCGAGCCGGTGACGTTCGGGGATGTCCGTGATGCGGCGCTGGCCGAGGTGCTGGAGCACTACTACGCCGCGGAGAAAAGTGTCAGGGAACGGGGACCTGGGCACGAGCTCCTGATCCCATTCGTGGAAGAGGTGCGGGCGATGTACCGCCAGGATTTCGGGACAGAGATTCCAGAGAAGGAGTGATCGTCTTCCCCTTCGCGTTCTTCGCGGCTTCGCGTGATAACTCTGTTCACGCGAAGGCGCTCACGCGAAGGCGCGAAGGCGCGAAGACGCGAAGGACGGAGGAAACGGGGCGCGGGAGATGCGCAGTCGTTCTCTTCGCGTGCTCCGCGTCTCCGCGTGAGAAGCCTTCCCTGCCATCACGGTAAGGCCTGATATTCTTTACCGGTCATGAAACGAACGAAGTCGTCCAAACGCCAGGGATCGGGTAGCGATCACCCCGTGGACCGTGTTCTTGGCCGGCTGAGCCTCGGCAAAAAGGTTGATGAGATCCTTGACCAGATGCGAGGCCCTCGCCCCGCACGCCGTACGAGTTCCTGACCCGTGTCATTGAGCCATAGCGGCTACCGCGCGACCAGGATGCGTTTTACGTAGGTCGGACTCTCCAGTCCGACTGCACGCGATGTCGGACTGGAGAGTCCGACCTACGTAAATCCTCATCGGCGAAGCGATGTGCGCGCCGCTGATGCACGAACTTCCGCCGGTTCCTGATGTAGTCCGACCCCTCACTCCACCGCCGCCTCCGTATTCGCTCTCCAGTTCACGCGCGCGGTCATTTGCATCACCAGAAAGAGCGAGAGGATCGCGCCGATCGTGACCGTCAGTCCGGTGAAGCCCTCGAAGAAGAAGGCGTACGAGAAGCCGACCAGATAGACGAGCTGCGCCAGAGCGGCTTCGACAAACGCGAAGCGAGGACCGACAACAATGCGCAGGTAACTGATGACGAGAAAGAGGGACACGGCAGAACAGATGACAAAGGCCAGATGAATGGAGAGATGGTCCGCGAGGTAGGCCAGCAGCAGATGAAAGGCGAAGAACGACGTCGCCAGAAAAAAGTAGTGCATCGGATGAAGGGCGATGTGCCGGATGGTGGCGATCATGAAGATCAGGAAGAAGAAAAAGAGAAGCGAGACGGGAGCGAAGAAACTGATGCGGCTCGCCAACGGTCCGGGCTGAAGCTTTTCGGGCATGACCATCCCGATGCCGGAGCCGGTAACAAGGTTCGTGTACTTCCAGGTCAGCAACCAACCACGTGCGGTCTCTTTCTTCTCGGTCGGCGACAGCGTTCCGGCCGGAAAATCGACTGCCCGGAAGTTTGTCGTCATGTTGACGATGACGTCGTGAACCTGCGTGACGTTCTCACCAAAGCTGTAGTTCCAGGTCGCCAGCCCTTGAGAGCGATAACCGATGTCGAGCCGGATCAGCGAGCCGGATGCGCGGGGAACCGTGGCGCTGACCGCGCCTCCGGCCATCGTCACAATCACCGGCTTGCCATCGACGAGAAAGACAAGGTCGTCGTAGATCGCATCAGGAGCCGGAAACTGCAGCTTCAGTGTGACCTGCTCACCCGGGCTCGTGTTTCGAAATACATAGCTTCCGCGGAAGGCAACCCGATAGGTCGCAAACCAGAGCAGTCCTTTCTGTCGCTGCTCCAGATCGAGGTTGACTACGGCGCGCGTCTGCTCCAGTGGCAGGACGTCCGTTACGGTTTCGTTCACCAGCTTTGTGACGGTGACACCGTTCGATTTCTCTTCGGTCGTTCGAGGTACGACATGAGTTGCGGTTGCCGCCGGCGGCGTCTGTGTCTGCGGTTTCCCCCAACTCGAGCCGACCCGATCGCCCAGGCTCGATCCGGCAGAATCGGTGCGGGCGACGATGCTCCCGCCGAGGAAGGTCCATGCAGCGGTCGTGCAGAGAAGGATGGCGATGATTGCGAGGACATTTCGTGTCATGACTTTTCTCCGTTCTTCTTTGAAGAGAGGCTACGAAGCGAATCTGGCTTCGCTGTGACACAAACAAGGCAAAGTGATGGCAACGGCGTCCCTGATCGCCCATGTCAGGCTGGGCTCGCTGATCACTCGACATGAGGTTCCATACCTATCGGTATTGACAAGCTGCGCTCTCCGACCTATCTTCCATACCGACAAGTACGGTACGAACAGTTGGAGGCTCTCATGTCACGCCGCATTCTCATCACTGCCCTTCTCGCATTGGTCTTCTTGCTTGGATGCAGTTTCGCGCGTCAGGTTCACCGGCGCAGCAATCTGATGTCGTATCTCTATCCGAAGGCGACCGAGGCGCCGCAGCCGTCGGCGCAGGGAGTGCGGCTGCGGTTGCCGTTGCGGGTGGGGATTGCGTTTGTGCCGTCGGAGGCGGCGGCCGGGCCGTACGGGCCGTACGGGGTAGGGACCGCGGCGCTGCCGGGGACCGTGGAGAAGAGCCTGCTGAACGTTCTGCGCGATGCGTTCCAGTCGCGGGACTGGGTGAAGGAGGTCGTGGTCATTCCTTCGACGTACCTGACGCCGGGAGGCGGGTTCGCGAATCTCGATCAGGTCTCACAGATGTTCGGCGTCGATGTCATCGCGCTCGTCTCGATCGATCAGTTCCAGTCGAGCGATCCCTATCCGGTCTCGTTTCTCTATCTCTCCATCGTCGGCGCGTATGTGCTGCCGCTCGATCACAACGACACGCGCACGCTGATCGACGCGGCGGTCTTCTATGTACCCGGGCGACGATTCCTGCTGCGGGCTCCCGGGCAGAGCCGGATCACGGGACACTCGACGGCGGTGGACGTCAGCGAGTCGATGCGTGAGCGCTCGGTGAAAGGTTTGTCGATGGCAATGACCGATCTCTCGGCGAACCTCTCGGGCGAGGCCGATCGGTTCAAACAGGACATCATCAGCGGCGAGCGCAACGACGTCGACGTCATCAATAAGCAGGGAACTTCGATCCGGACGAGCGGAAGCATCGGCGGTCTCTGGGCGCTGTCGCTCCTGGTCGTTGTGGCGATGAGGAGATTGTTGTCGTGAGCGCGGAACTGTTTGCGCTGACGCCGGCCGCGGCGCATGGCCAGATCTGGCGCCTCTGGACCGGACATCTCGTTCATTACGACTTCCGGCACTTACTGACCAATGCAGTCGCCGTCGCTGTCCCGATCGCACTCATCGATCGCCGCAGCCGCCGTTCGATCCTCCTGTCGATGACGCTCCTCGCGCCGATGATCAGCGTGGCCCTGCTCGCAGGTGCGCATTTCGACGAGTACCGCGGCGCGTCGGCAATCGCTCTCGCCGTCTGGGTGGCCTCGGCACTGACTCTTCTACGCGGGCAATCGGCGAGCGACCGCCACACCGGCGCTGCCCTGATCGCTCTCGCAATCGGCAAGCTGGCCTTCGAAACCGCGGGGGCCGGCCATCTCTGGACGGAGGTCGCGCCACTACCGCTCGCACATATCGCCGGCGCGATCGCAGGCGTGGCCGCCTTCATCGCAGTTACACTGATTCCCACACCCCACTCCCAACACCCCACTCCCCGACCCGCGGTCCAACAATCATGACCAAATCAACTCACACGCGTCTCGGCGTTCCCACCCGCACGGCAGAGGATTGGGAGGAAGCGGCGCTCGACGTCATCGCCGCTCGCGGCATCGCTGCGGTTTCGATTCCGGAACTGGCGCGTACGCTCGATGTCACCAAAGGCAGCTTCTATTGGCATTTCGCCGGCCTTGACGACCTCGTTCGCCGCGCGGTCGCGCGATGGGATCGGCTCGACAAAGAGACGCTCGATCAGATCCGGACGATCGAGGATCCTGTCGTTCGTCTGCGAACTCTGTTCGCCGAGGCGATGGCGGCGCAGAGGGCGCAATCGCTTTACCTGGCGCTGGCTGTCTCGCCGTCGCCGGATATCGGTGCGGCATTGCGAAAGGTATCGAGCCGGAGGCTGAAGCTGCTCGCAACCACGTATCAGGAACTTGGAATGACGGAACCTGCCGCGCAACAGCAGGCGCTTCTCGCATACAGCGCGTACATCGGCGGCGTGCACTTGCGCAGTAACAACGCGCCATGGCTTCGGGAAACGCGGGACGTGCAAGCGTATGTCGAGCACGCGTCGAGAACGCTGATTGAACCGGCTAGGAAACAGAAAGCGAAACGGTGAGTTGCGTCACGCAGAAGCGTGATCGACTCGACCATGAAACAGTCTGCATCGCTGATAACGTGTGCTCCCAAACAATTGACGAGTAAAGGGAGTACGAATGCTCAACCGCAAAGCGGCGTCTCTGTGCGCATTGCTTCTGCTTTTCCCCGGCTACGCAGCTTTCGCGCAAAAGCGAATCACCGACCTGAGTGGACGCGAGGTCCGCGTGGGTCCGGCGGCAGTGACCGTGCGACCCTCAGCGGCAAAGGGGCTCGCGCTTCATCCGCGTGCTGCCACGACCGTCACCATCAACGCCGGTCCGGATATCGACGCGGCGAACAACGACTACCGCCGCATCCAGAATGCGCTGAACGCAGCAGTGTCCGGCGACACCATCATCCTCAGCGGCACGTTCGATTTCACGCAGCCCTTTGCCGCCGCGGCCTGGGCGCTCGGCAACGACGGGGTGGCATCGACGGCTGACGACTACGAGGTCACGGCGCCGCGCGGCGTCAACAACGTCACCCTCACCGCCACCTCGCTCGGCAGTGCGACGATCCAGGGTCCGGGCGATCTCGCGGCGGTCAACCTCGAGGCATTTCTCGTTTTCGATCAATCGCTAGCACCCGGCGGCACCGACCAGGGTTGGACGATCTCGAACCTCCGTATTCTCGACTTCGACCTCTCCATCGGATCGTTCGCGGTCGGCGTCTCCGATTTCAACAACATGACGGTGACGAACAACTTCATCCGTATCCCAACAGACCTCAACGCCACGGTCGCTCCCGCCGACGTCAACCAGAACATCGGCATCCACTTCAGCTTCGGTACAAACCAGACGATCTCGAACAACAGCTTTCAAGTCCCGGGCGATGGCGTCAGCGACACTGGCGCGGGGAACTTTTCCTCGACCGTCGTCATGCAGTCGAACACCAGTGGCGGCGCTGTCTACAACGGTCTGACCATCAGCGGCAATGTCACACACACACTGAACGCGCAGTCGGCAAATCCGCAGAACACGCTCGGAATCTGGGAGAACGGTCACGCCCACAGCAGCAACATCACCATCTCCAACAACAGTTTCCTGAACGATGCCGCGGGCAATAGTCCGGCACTCAACCTCGAGCGCGCCTTCCGCGTGACCTCCCACTCCAGTGCCACCACGACCGTTACCTATAGCGGCAATACCGCCAGTGGCGCAAACATCGGATACCAATGGATCACCGGATCGAACTTCACGGGCAATCTGCCCGTGCGGTTGATTGATGACACGATCACGAACTGCGACACCGGCGTGCTCGTGCAATCGAACGGGATCGCCCACATCGAGACCAACGTCATCACCGGCAGTGGCGCCGGTGGCGGGGTGCATGTCGCAACCGGATTGCTGTCTGCGTTCGGCGCGAATCCCAACGGCATCGACCACACCTTCGTCACCGGCGGTTCCGCGGACGGAGTGCTGATCGACGCCGCCGCCGGGGCGATCACCGCCCCACTGGCACTAAACAATTTCAGCAGTAACACCGGATTCGGACTTCACAACCTGAGCGCGTCGACCATCACCGCCACGAACAACGATTGGGGTAGCAATATCGCCGCGAACGTAGCCGCCGAGGTGAGCGGCCCGACCACCTTCGAACCGTGGCTCGCCAGCGGAACCGACATCAGCGCCAGCACCGGCTTCCAGCCCTTCATCTACGCCACGACCGTCACAGCCGCGAACCTGACCACGCTCGCCGGCACCGCGGCCGCCGATACCGGTTCGATGCTCAACACGAGCCCGATTACGATGACCATGGACGGCGACACCGGATTCGTTCCGGTCGCCGAGCTCACCAATGTCTCGATCCAGCTCGGCAACAGCGACGACGTCTTCACCCTCGGCCAGACCGGCATCCCGACGATCGTCGACGGCGGTGCGGGCAACGACACGCTGATCGGCACGAACGTCGCGCAGACGTGGAACATCACGGGCGCGAACAGCGGCAATATCCCCGGCGCCACGAGTGCGTTCCAGAATGTCGAATCGCTCCGCGGCGGCACCGCAGCAGACTCCTTCGTCTTCGGCGCCGCCGGTAGCGTCGGCCAGAGCATCGACGGCAACCTCGGTATCGACACGCTCGACAACACCGCCATTCCGGGCCATATCGTTAATCCGACCGGTCCCGGCACGCTCGACGGATTCATGGGCACCGCAACCGGGATGGTAACGGGCTTCGACAACATCAACATCGTCGCGGCGCCGGCCGACATGACCGTCACCAAGAGCGGCCCGGCAACTGCGAATGCCGGCACCGTGATCAGCTACTTTATCTCCGTGGGGAACAACGGACCGAATCCCGCCATCAACGCCTCGATGTCAGACACGATACCCGCGGGAACGACCTTCTCCTCGCTCACCGCCTCCGGCGGCTGGAGTTGCACGACGCCTCCCGTGAATGGCACCGGCGCCATCAACTGCACGATGGGATCGATGGCTTTCGGTACCGCACTGTTTACGCTGAACGTGAACGGTCCCGCCGCGCCTGGCGCCGTCAGCAACACCGCAACGGTCTCTTCATCGTCCACCGATTCCGCTCCCGGCAACAACAACTCGACGGCGAACACGAACGTCATCTTCACGGCTGATCTGGCGATCACGAAGACCGCCACGGCAACCGCCCCGCAAGGAACGAACGTGACGTACAACATCAGCGTCACGAACAACGGTCCGAATCCGGCGACGAGTGTCTCTCTCACGGACACGTTGCCGCCGAACACCACCTTCGTCTCCAACACGCAGAACACCGGTCCGGCGTTTAGCTGCGGGAATCCCAGCGTGGGTTCGGGCGGCACGATTACCTGTACCAACGCCAGCCTGGCGCCGAGCGCCTCGGCAACGTTCACCTTCGTGGTCCTGGTCTCGGGCACGACGCCCCTCGGCACACTAAACAACACCGCGAACGTGACCACGACCTCGACCGATCCGACGACGCCAAACACATCCACCGCTTCAACGACGATCACTGCCGGCAGCACGGATCTCTCGATCACGAAGACGCCGAATCAGGCACCGCCGTACGGAACGGGTGGGGCTCTGACGTACACCATCGCCGTCGCCAACGCCGGACCGTCCGCCGCGTCGAACGTCACCGTCACCGATGTCCTGCCGGCCGGAACCACGTTCGTGTCTGCGACGCCAAGTCAGGGAAGCTGCAGTGGCACGACTACCGTCATCTGCAACCTCGGCACACTTAACGCCGCCGGCTCCGCGACGATCGCTCTGAGCCTGACGCTCCCCTCGACACCGGGAGTCGTGTCAAACACGGCCTCGGTAAACACAACGAGCCCGGAAGCCAACACGACGAACAACTCGAGCACATCATCGATCACGACGGTTCCGGCATCGAGCATTCCGGCCACATCGCCGATGGTGCTTCTGCTTCTGGGCGTCGTGTTGGCAATGGCCGGCTTCGTCGTACAACGCGTGAGGTAAGAATTCTCGTCAGAACCATGCACCACAGAGACACTGAGGTCACAGAGTTGAGACGTTCACTCTGTGCTCTCTGGGTCTCTGTGGTGATGGTTTTGTCTTCTTGCCTATACTCGCGGACCACAGGAGACGTTCCATGCACGTGATTCGTAGAATCCGCGTTAGCCTTCTCGCCGCCACAGCACTGACGATGTCCAACCTAGCCTTTGCAGAGCCCGCGATGACCGTACCGACGCCGCCGGCGACGGTGAAGAAGCCTCACGTCACGAAGATCCATGGCGACACGCTGGTCGACAACTACTTCTGGTTGCGCGAGAAGAGCAACCCGGACGTCATCGCGCACCTGGAGGCGGAGAACGCTTACACAGCGGCGATGACGGTGGACACGCAGCCGCTGCAGCAGAAGCTCTACGGCGAGATGCTCGGCCACGTGAAGCAGACCGACGTCAACGTTCCCTATCTCCTCGGCGGCTACTACTACTACTCGCGCACCGAGGAGGGGAAGCAGTACCCGATTTATGCGAGGAAGAAGGGGAGCCTCGATGCAGCCGAGGAGATCACGCTCGATCTCAACGAACTCGCCAAAGGTCTCAAGTTTCTGTCGCTCGGCGCCTATCGGGTCAGCGATGACGGCAACCTCCTCGCCTACTCCACCGACACCACCGGCTATCGCCAGTACACGCTCGTCATCAAGGATCTCCGCACCGGAGCCCTGCTCCCCGAGAAGATCGAGCGCGTCGATACGGTCATGTGGGCGACGGACAACAAGACGATCTTCTACGTAACCGAAGACGCCGTCACCAAGCGCTCCGACAGCTTCTACCGCCACGTCCTCGGCACGCCGGCAAACGATCTCGTCTTCCACGAGCCCGACGAGCTTTACGACATCGGCGCATTCCGAACACGCGACAAGGCCTTCATCGTCGTCGAGTCGCAGAGCAAGACGACATCGGAAGCTCGCTACCTTCCCGCGAATAAACCGGCCGAGGCGCTGCGGGTCGTCGTTCCGCGCACGAGCGATCACAAGTACTTCGTCGACCATCGCGGCGACCTCTTCTACATCCGCACCAACGATCATGCGAAGAACTACCGGCTGGTGACTGCTCCGGACTCCGCTCCGGAGATGAAGAACTGGAAAGAGATCATCCCGGCGCGTGCCGATGTGAAGCTCGACGATTTCGATCTCTTCAAAGACCACATGGCGGTATCGGAGCTGAAGGGCGGCTCGCAGACCATCCGCACAGTCGATTTGAAGAGCGGTCAGTCGACGCCGATCGCCTTTCCGGAGCCGGTCTACTCCGTCTTTCTCGACACGAACCCGGAGTTCGACACGGCGACGCTGCGCTATCGCTATCAGTCGCTCGTCACACCGAGCTCGGTCTTCGACTACGACATGGCGACGCATGCCAGCACACTGCTGAAGCGTTTCGAGGTTCCCAACTACGACGCCTCGCAATTCGCGTCCGAGCGCATCTACACCACTGCCGCGGACGGCACGAAGGTCCCGGTCTCGCTCGTCTACAAGAAACCTCTCGTTCGCGACGGAAAGCGGCCGATGCTGCTCTACGCGTACGGATCGTACGGTTCGCCAACGTGGCCGACGTTCAACTCCAACCGGCTAACGCTTCTCGATCGCGGCGTGATCTACGCCATCGCTCACATCCGAGGCGGCGGCGAGCTAGGCGAACCGTGGCGCGAGGCAGGCAGGATGATGGTGAAGCGCAACACCTTCACCGACTTCACCGACGTCGCCGAGAACCTCGTCAAAACGAAATACACATCCAGCGACCGGCTCGTCATTCAAGGCGGCAGTGCGGGCGGACTGCTCATGGGCGCAGTCGTGAACATGCGCCCGCAGTTGTTCAAGGCCGTCGTGGCGCAAGTCCCCTTCGTCGATGTCATCAATACGATGCTCGATGCCAGCCTCCCTCTGACGACGAGCGAATACCTCGAGTGGGGCAATCCGAACATCAAGAAGGAGTACGACTACATCAAGACGTACTCGCCCTACGACAACATCGCGGCGAAGGCCTACCCGGCGATGCTGGTGAAAGTCTCACTGAACGACAGCCAGGTGCCGTATTGGGAGGGAACGAAGTTCGTGGCGAAGCTCCGCGAGATGAAGACCGACTCGAACCCGCTGCTCCTCAAGGTGAACATGGGAGCGGGGCACGGAGGATCGTCCGGACGCTATGACGCTCTGCGCGAAACGGCCGCCGATCAGGCGTTCATGCTGAAAGCGATGGGGATCAGCGAGTAGGAGATTCTCTTTGTGAAACCTATCGTTCTAGTCATGATCGTACTTGCCGCCACTGGCGGAGCCTATGGGGCAGAATTCAACATCACAAACTCGAATGACAGCGGCACGGGCTCGTTGCGCTGGGCGATCGAACAGGCGAATGTCTCTCCGAACGGCGGTTACATCTACGGTACCGGCAATGTCGTCCATCTGACATCGCCACTACCTGCGATCACCGGCGGCGTCTACCTCGCACATGTCACGTTGGAAGGCGGCGGAGCAGGGCCAGGCGACGGACTCGTCCTCGACAGCGAGTACGATTCTATCTACGACGTTCATGTGAACAATTTCAAAGGCGACGGCATTGTGATCCGGGGCATCGCCGACCTGGCGCTCGTGAGCGCAACCGGAAACCAAAACGGGATCCGCATCGAAGGCCGGTATTCGTTCATCGAGGCAACGACCGCGACCTTGAACAGCGCAAACGGCATCTGGATCACATCCACCGGTAGCGGGAACCGGCTTGGCGGGCAGGACCCGGATTTTTGTTTTGGAGAAGGGGACGGTTGCTTCATCCCTATCGGAGCTGGCCTTTGGGTCGGTGGCAACGGCGGCTCGGGTGTCCGGATCGACGGCGATGGAAACACGCTCAACAACGCGCACATTGGCCGGGACGCACCGCTAAACCTCGGATTGCCGAGCCGGCCCCTCGCGAACGGTGGCGATGGAATCGTCGTGATCGGCGCACACAACACCGTGATGAGCTCCACGGTGTCAAACAGCCGCGGTTACGGTCTGCTGCTCCTAGCGCTGGCAAATCTCGAGGACAATGCTGGATCCTGCAACGCTCGCGGATTTGTGAGTGGCCCGCTGATCGATCCCCCGCGAATCACTTTCGCGCGCGCCGACCCCACAGCAATCACGTTCGGCGTTCTTTTTCAGGGCACACCGAACGCGCGTTACCGCATCGGACTCGCTGCCGCAACGACAGCATGTCCTGACTTCGGCCTGCCATCACTCGGCACAACCACGGTCACCACAGACGCAACTGGGTATGCCTCCTGGACGGCAACGCTCGGCACGGGTTTCACCGTGCCTGGTGTTTCTGCGATTGCCACTCGCGGCGAAGCTGAGGTTTCGCGCCAATCGGACATCGTGGCGGCCTTTGCGACCAGAGAGCCGCGTGCCGATCTAACCGTGCAAACGACTGCACCAGGGGGTGCCTCGGCCACCGATCTCATCGATTTCGTTACGACCGTCACAAACATCGGGCCGGCCGCCGTCGACGGATTCATCGTCGACATTCCACGCACACCAGGCACTGCCTTTCTCTCCGCTGCGACCACTTCCGGCGCCTGTTACCTCGGCGGTCTGCAGGAGTGCTTTATCGAGACACTCGCCGTCGGTGAGTCCGCAACGATCCGCGAGCGGGTGCGCGTCCTGGCCACCAGTGGGACCCTGCACCACCTCGCAACCGTCAGGCACTACGACAGCACTAGGAGCCAACCAAGAGTAGATCCGAATCCCGCAAACAACACTTCTACCGTAGATGTCCGGATCATCACGCCACGGCACCACGCCACGGGTCGCTAGACTGGAACGACCGTCGGGGGATGGCTGTAGTGCCGCCACGCCAGATGACGACCGACTCGAACCCGCCCCTTTGTACGCATCACGACATCAGCTCATCGAGCATCTTCTTTCGATGATTCAGGAAGTCCCTCGTGACGAGGTAGTGGTCGGTCTCCTCGTATGTGACCTCGCGCATTCCGTCGTCCAGCAGAAGGATCGTTGCATCGGGATACGCCATTACGATCGGCGAGTGCGTGGCGATCAGGAACTGGGAGCCACGCTTGACTAGCTCGTGAATACGGGCCAGCAGGGCGAGCTGGCGAGCGGGAGAGAGCGCGGCTTCGGGCTCGTCGAGGATATAAAGCCCATCGCCTAGAAAGCGATTCATCAGCAACGCCAGAAACGCCTCGCCGTGCGACTGCTCATGAAGCGACACGCCTCCGTAGCCCCTGGTTACGCCGAGCCGATCGATCTCCGTCGCAACGTTGAAGAAGGATTCGGCGCGCAGAAAATAGCCGTCGGAGGGATAGCGTGCCGAGCGAACGAGGTGGAAAAACAGCGGGCGTTCGCTCTGCTCCTCGCGGCGCACGGTCTCGAACCGGAAGTTCTTCGAGCCGCCTTCTTCATTGAACCCCGCCGCGACAGCGAGCGCTTCGATGATCGTTGATTTGCCGGACCCGTTCTCGCCGACGAAGAACGTCACCGCCTTTCGAAACTCGATGCCCTCGAAGCCTCGCATCGCGGGAACGTCGAGCCGGTAGTCGCGCGGCGCACTTTGCCCAAGGTCAGCGCGAATCACGAAGAGCTTCGAATCGAGTGCCCTCAAGGCCCAGATCGTAACTGATCGGAAGCGGCCCCGAAAACCGGCGGTACTGAAGGCGGTGGGGTCAATTTGAAAAGCCGGTCACCACAGAGCACAGAGGTCACAGAGATCCCCTCTGTGTTCTCTGTGTCTCTGTGGTTGCCTTTGCTTCGGCAGCACTTCCTTGTCAGAAAATCAGCGCCCAAGACGGCTCAACGCTGCAGCACCAAGCACGATCGTGAGAAGGAGCAACGCTGCATCCGAAAACAGCGGGATCTGCGATTGCGGCACGACGATCAGGGTGGCGCTGCCGCCGCCGAGGCTCGTTCCGGCACCGGTGAACAAACTGCCGGTGTCGTTCTGATAACTGCCTGTCGCGGCACTGAGCACGGGCGCGGTGATCGTGCAACTCCCATTCGCCGGGATCACGCCGCCGACCATCATCAGCGATGTGGGGCTGGTACCCACAAAGCCGCCGGGGCAGGTAGTCGAAGCCGTACCGGGAAACGGCCCGGCATTCACCAGCCCCGCCGGAAACGTATCCGAGATCGATGCGCCGTTCAGCGAGAACGGGTTCGGATTCGTGAGCGTTATCGTCATGGTCGCAGTCTGATTGACTGCCACGACTGGAGGAGTAAACGACTTTGTGACGACCGGCGGAAAGCCGGTGCCAAACGCAGGAGCCGCGAGAAGCACGAGCAGAGCAACGCTCCGTTTCATCGTTCTACCTTTCTGTTTCGTTTCTCCTCGTCCGGAACTTCGCGCTCAGGTAATCGCGATTCATCCTGGCGATGAAATCAGTCGAGATCTCCTTCGGACAGACCGCTTCGCATTCGCCGTACATCGTGCAACTGCCGAAGTGCTCTTCCATGATCTCCACCATGCGGATGACGCGCTCGTAGCGCTCGGGCTGACCCTGCGGCAACAGGCCGAGGTGGGAGACCTTGGCGGAGGTAAAGAGTTGCGCGGCGCCGTTCGGGCATTGCGCGACGCACGCGCCACACTGGATGCACGCCGCGGCATCCATCGAACGATCCTGCACGGCCTTCGGGATGAGCAGCGTGTTGGCTTCGATGGCGCTGCCGGTGTTGACCGAGATGAAGCCGCCGGCCTGGATGATCATGTCGAGCGGGCTGCGGTCGACGATGAGGTCTTTGATGATGGGAAAGGCGCGCGCGCGCCACGGCTCGACGCGAATGTTGTCGCCATGGCTGAAGTGCCGCATGTGCAACTGGCACGTGGCTGTGCCGCCGGCCGGACCATGCGCGACGCCGTTGATCATCATGCCGCAGGAGCCGCAGATGCCTTCGCGGCAATCGTGCTCGAAGTGGATGGGCGGCTCGTTTTTTTCCGTGAGCCGCTCGTTGACCACGTCGAGCATCTCCAGAAACGACGCGTCGGGACTGATGTCCTTCGCTTCGTAGGTAACGAACTTCCCTTCAGCGGTTCGCGAGGGCTGCCGCCAGACTTCCAGTGTGAGGTCCATTTACTTGTAGCTCCTCGTGGCCAGCTTCACTTCCTGATAGACGAGCGGTTCTTTGTGCAGTTCCGGCGCGTCCTTCTCGCCCTTGAACTGCCAGGCTCCGACGTAGAGGAACTTCTCGTCATCACGCTGCGCTTCACCCTCGGCTGTCTGATACTCGGTGCGGAAGTGACCGCCGGCGGATTCCTCGCGATGAAGGGCATCGATGCACATCAACTCGCCGAGGTCGAAGAAGTCGGCGACGCGTCCGGCACGCTCGAGCGCCTGATTCGGCTCTTCGTTCGTGCCGAGCACGCGGACGTCGCGCCAGTACTGATCGCGCAAGGTTCGAATGTCCGCGATCGCGCTCTTCAACCCCTCGGCCGAGCGGGCCATGCCGCAGCGCTCCCACATGATGTTGCCGAGCTCGCGATGGAAGGAGTCAACGCTGCGGCTCCCCTTCGCCGTCACGAGCTTGTTGATGCGCTGTTCGACATCGGCTTGCGTCTGCTTGAACTCCGGCCGGGTGGCGGCGACTTTCTTGCCGAGCTGACCGGCCAGGTAATCGCCGATCGTCACCGGCAGGACGAAATAGCCATCAGCAAGACCCTGCATCAGCGCGCTGGCGCCGAGGCGGTTGGCACCGTGATCGGAGAAGTTTGCTTCGCCTCCGACGTAGAGGCCGGGAATCGTCGACATGAGGTTGTAGTCGACCCACAATCCGCCCATCACGTAATGAGGAGCGGGATAGATGCGCATCGGAATCGAGTAGGGATCTTCCGCAGTGATGTCGGCGTACATCTCGAAGAGATTGCCGTAACGCTCTTCGATGATTGGGCGGCCGAGGCGTTTGATGGCGTCTGCGAAATCGAGATAGACGCCGCGGCCACCCGGACCGACTCCCCTTCCTTCGTCGCACACTTCCTTCGCCCCTCGGGACGCGATATCGCGCGGAGCGAGATTGCCGTAGCTCGGATACTTGCGCTCGAGGTAGTAATCGCGCTCGTTCTCCGGGATCTGATCGGGGCGGCGCGTGTCGCCGCCTTTCTTCGGAACCCAGATGCGGCCGTCGTTGCGCAGGGACTCTGACATCAGCGTCAGCTTCGACTGGAAATCGCCGCTCTGCGGGATGCAGGTGGGATGAATCTGCGTGTAGCAGGGATTGGCAAAGTACGCGCCGCGGCGATACGCGCGCCAGATCGCGGTCGCGTTCGATGCCTTGGCGTTCGTCGACAGATAGAAAACGTTGGCGTAGCCGCCGGTGGCGAGAACGACTGCGTCGGCGGCGTACGATCCGATCGTGCCGGTGACTAGGTTGCGCGTGACGATGCCTTTGGCCTGACCATCGACGAGAACGACGTCGAGCATCTCGTGGCGCGGGAACATCTTCACGCGGCCTAGCGCGATCTGGCGCTCCAGCGCCTGGAACGCGCCGAGGAGAAGCTGTTGTCCGGTCTGGCCGCGGGCGTAGAACGTTCGCGAAACCTGCACGCCGCCGAACGAACGATTCTCGAGCGTGCCGCCGTACTCGCGAGCGAATGGCACGCCCTGCGCGACCGCCTGATCGATGATGTTGACGCTGAGTTGCGCGAGCCGGTAAACGTTCTCTTCGCGGGAGCGATAGTCGCCACCTTTCACCGTGTCATAGAAGAGGCGGTAGACGCTGTCGCCGTCGTTCTGATAGTTCTTGGCGGCGTTGATGCCGCCCTGCGCGGCGATCGAGTGCGCCCGGCGCGGCGAGTCGTGATAGACGAAGCATTGGACGTTGTAGCCGAGCTCGGCCATCGTAGCCGCCGCGGCGGCACCAGCTAGTCCGGCACCGACAACGATGACGTCGTACTTCCGTTTGTTGGCCGGATTCACGAGTTTGTAGTGGGCTTTGGCGTACTCCCACTTCTGGTCGATCGGTCCGGGCGGGATCTTGCTGTCGAGAGTCATCGAGTCGTTCCCTGCCTGTGTGGTCGTGCGGAGGTTGTCGGGGTCAACGCAGGATTCCTATGAGGACGGCAACCGGAAAGGAGACGTTGCCGGCCGTGACGACGATCGCGAAGACGGTCGCGAAGGCGCGTCTCCAGGGATTGAATCCCGGATGATTGAGTCCCAGCGAATTGAACATGCTCCAGAGCCCGTGGTAGAGGTGCATCCCCAGCGCAAGGTTGGCAATGATGTAGATCGCGCTCACCCACCACACCTGAAAGCCGGTGACGAAGTTGTGGTAGACGTCGCCTTCGATGAAGTCGGGATGGAACTTGCCGAAGGTCAGGTGTCCGATGTGGTACCAGACGAAGAGCAGGATGATGACGCCGCCCCAGCGCATCGTCCGCGCCGCGTAGGTACCGGCGACGTACTCACGCTCCCGATAGCCGACGGGCCGCGCCTTGCGATTCATGATCGTCAACTGCGTAGCGGCGACGATGTGAAATACCGCCGCCAGGAACAGCAGAGTGCGCACGACGATGAGTGCCGATTTGTTCGGCAGCAGCGGCGCCCCCATCGTGATCAGGAACTGCGCGTAGGCGTTGTAATGCTCGGGGCCCATGTAGACCTTCAGATTGCCGAGCATGTGCAGGAAGATCCAGCCGAAGAGGAAGATGCCCGTAACCGCCATGACGGCTTTCTTCACGATGGCTGAGCGGTAGAAGGCGACGATCCAGGGGACGCGCGGCGGATGCTGAACGGTCGGTGTCGCGGGAGCGGCAGCGGTCATGGCTGCATCATATCGATGAAGCGCGTCGGGTCAAGGATGAGGGATCACTCGTGGTGGTGAGCTGGGGATCGGGAAGCAGAGACAAGAGATCAGGGATCAGGACTCCGGCCTCCGCTGATCTCTTGTCTCTGGTCTCTCTCTTTCTCACGAGGAGACAGGAAGCAGAGATCAGCGATCAGGACTACGGCCTCCCCGATCTCTTGTCTCTGATCTCTGTCTCTCTCACGAGGCAGAGATCAGGAAGCAGCGAGCCGAGATCAGACTCCCCTGATCTCTGCTCTCTTATCTCTGATCTCTGCCTTTCCCCAGCCACTTCCTCACTTCTTCCCGCACATGCAGCCCCGGAGCCTCGGGAGTCAGGCCGGCGAAGAAATCGCGATATCCGGGGGCAGTCTTCGCGAGGAAGTCGGTCGTCGCTACGCGGTACGTCTTCTGCGGGTCGATCGATGCCGGTCTGGCGACGATCGCTACCGAATCGCTTCCCTCGCGGGAGCGGCCATGGGCGAGCAACTTCTCGACGACATCGCCTTGAAGTGAGTAGACGAGAATCTCGTTGTCGTACGGCAGCGCCGCGCGCAATGCTTCGACCGTCACGCGGCCGCGCGGGAGAGCCTGCCGGAAACTGCTGGCTGTCGATAGCGCGACATCCGCCTTCGCGGCATCGCGCATGACCGCTACCGATTTCGCGGCAAGCGCCTCGACGCTCAGCGGCGCGGACAGACTCCCGATGCTTACGAAGAGCGGCGCGTATTGCGGATCGCGCTCCAGATCGCGCTGCATCTTCGCCACGCGCCTCGCCACCTGCTTATCCTCGGGCATGTGCGCATCGACCGGAACGAGCCGGCCGCGTACGTCCGTCAGCCTCCGTCCCTTGAACGTCAGGACCACGCGGCTGATGTACGTCAGATACTGAAACGGCGAGATGAACCACGTTGCCGTGCCGTCGATGCGCGTCAACGCGCGCTTCAAATGACTGTGCGTACCGAAAATCAGGTCGATACCGGGCACCGCGCGGGCCAGTGCGAAATCGTCGTCGAGATGCTCATGGCCGATCATGACGACGACGTCAGCACGCTCAGTTTCCCGCAGCTTGCGAACCGCCGTGCGGGCCGCTTCGACCGGCTCTCCGAAATGAGGTGCAGGATCTTTCACCAGCGTACGGAAATCGTTTCCGGCAATGGCAAAGACACCGATGCGGATGCCGTTCACGACAAAAAGATGGGAACCACTGAATCCTTCTGTATTGGCGCTGAGCACCGGGAAATGGACCGATCCGATGCATGTCTGCATGGCCTCGAATCCGTAGTCAGGCTCGTGGTTGCCTAATGCCATCGCATCGACCACGCCGTCCAACCACGGCCACTCCGCGCAGCGGTACCTATCGGACCAGGCCGGCGATCCTTTGTTGATCATGTCGCCGCCGGAAAAGACGAGCGCGCCGCGAAGTTTCTCGCGCCGGAGGTACCCGATCGCCCTGGCGATCCCGCCCTCCCCTTCCCGCCCCTCGGAGTAGAAGGGCTGCGCGTGCGAGTGATAGTCGGAGAAATGGAGGAGGGTCACGTGCGTCGTATGCACAGAAGCCTGCACCGGAGCGGACAGGCAAGCGCAAAGGACGAGCAGCGCGAAAAGAAAAGGGCGCCCTGACAGGCGCCCTTCACTACGAATTACTGACGGAGCGCTCACTTCTTGAGCGTCATTCTCATTTCGTTAATTGCTGCTTCGCGTCCGCGATCCTTGGCGATCTTCTGGAACGCAGCCCGGCGGCTTGCCGGAATCTGGCGGATCAGGCCGAGATAACGGCCCTGCAACTGACGCGATGCCAACTGCTCGGCAGTGATGCGGGTACGGCGGCGGCGCTTGGCCGGAGCCGGTGCAGCGCTTGGCGCTGCGGCAGCCGCGGGTGAGGCGGCAGGCGGCGCGGCTTTACGTCCACTTCCCGGCGGACGGCCAGGACCACGGCCACTTCCGGGTGGACGGCCACGGCGGGGAGCTGAAGGTGCGCTCGGCGCAGCTCCGGCATTCGCGCGCAGCGACTGCAGACGTGACTCGAGATCACTGATCTCACGATGCATGTCACCGATGCAACGATTGACTTCTGCGGCGGAGATCCGCCGTTCGGCAACTAACCGTTCCAATACATAGGCGGCTTGTCCGGCGGACAACGAGGGGGTTGAGACATTCGCTCTTGGTCTAGGCACGTTATTCACTCCTTTTTGTTGTGCTGAGTGCACTTTGATTTGTGCATGCTACCAGAACTTCCCTATGACGGCGCAATCCAAATCACATTGTAAGCCTCTTGAATGAACTTGTTATTGGTCAAGAATGGACCCCCTTGGCTGGATAGCAGTAACCAAAAGCGGTGGGGAAGAGCAAGGCCCATCCTGCAAAACCTGAGCAGCACGCGCGCCCTATACGAGTCGCCGTTAATCGAGGTTAGGAGGGTGGCCCCGACCCGGCAGTCTGCGCATCTCACCCTTGTAGGAATAGCGGCGGCGCACTCCCATCGAGCGCCTTCTCCCCACGTTTTTCGTGGGGGAGAAAGTGGCCGAAGGCCGGATGAGGGGGCGTCTGACTGTCGCGGCACAGTTGAAAAACAAACTACCAATCTGGTTGCTGCGATCCTTTTGTAGCCCCCCTCATCCGCCTTCGGCACCTTCTCCCCCCGAAAAAGCCCGGGGGGAGAAGGCGCTCGATTGGGGCTTGCAGCGCAAGAGCTCAATGGGTTTGAAGCGAGGGCAGACCTGAAGCAAGACCTCTCCCAGACGGGAGGATTACCATCACAAAGCCCGTGACTTTCATCCCGGAACCGCGTATCGTCAGCGCCCGTCGAAGCGTCCTCGACCAATCAGGAAAATGCCAGGGCACTCAGACCCACTCATTCCTCGCTGCCTCATGCGTGAACCCATCCCGGACGCCGGTCGAGATCGCGGATCTCTGCTTCATGGTGAAGGGCGCTCGCTGTTCCCCTTCGACGCTCCAGCGTTGACGAACGGGACAGGCAGCAGCAACCAGACAATCGAATCTGCGGTGTGGGGCGGCAGCAATGTTGCTTCCGCTTCTCCCGCGATAAACCCAAATCTGGTCGATGCCTCATCGACAACAAGGAGTCTCATGAACAAGCTACGTCACGCACTTGTCGTCGCAGTCTTTGCCGCCGTTGCGGTTTCCTCCATCTCCGTCCCCGCCTTTGCCGCCTCCAGCATCAAGGTTCACAACAAGAGCAAGTGGGAGATTCACCACCTGTTTCTCTCGCCGACCAGCGAGAAGGATGAATGGGGTCCCGACCAGCTCGGCGATGCCGTGATCAAAGCGAACGGGGGCACCTTCACCCTGACCGATATCGAATGCAATAAGTACGACATCAAGATCGTGGACGAAGACGGCGACGAGTGCATCGTGTCCGCTGTTGCGCTGTGCGATGACTCCGCGGTCTGGAACATCACGGACGAACGGCTGTTGAAGTGCGAAAAGAAGTCTGAGTAACGAACAAGAGCGGCGCGCAACCTGCATGCCCTGACTAACACACAGCGGACCCGAGGCCGAACCTTCGGGAAGGGGAACAAGAATGAAAAAAGCAAAATGGACAGTGGCCGGCCTGGGTCTTCTTCTGATTCTGGCCGTTGCGTGCACGACCGAGACAGCAATCAAATCGGTGAAGCTCGGCAAGGATAAGGATGTCACCGCCGAGACCAGCGCGTTTGCGACCACGGACACCGTTTATGTGGTGGCCGCAACCTCCAGCGCGGGCAAGGTCAAGGTCACCGGACGCCTTCTCATCGACGAAGTGGAAGGGCAGACGAAAGGTCCGATCCCGGGTCTCGAGACCACGGTGGATCTGGCAAGCAGCGGTACCGCGAACTTCACCTTCTCGCCTCCGCCGGCCGGCTGGCCGAAGGGCAAGTACACGGTTGAAGTCGTGCTGACCGACGACGCCGGCGCCCAGAAGGATAAGAAGTCCGCGAACTTCACGGTTTCCTAGGCCGCCAACGAAACTTCGGAGGGCGGGCACGCGCCCGCCCTCCATTTGCGTTTCTTACTTCTTCTCGCGCTTACTTCTTCTCGCGCTTACTTCTTCTCGCGATAGACGGTATCGACCGCCAGTCCCGCCGCAAGAAGCAGCGCGGCGACATCCGGCCGTCCTGCGGCCCCGGCCGAGAGCGCGATCACGTAGGTATCAGCATTCGTGAACAGCGCCTTCCCCAACCCGTCCCATTTCTTCGCGATCGTTCCCAGCTCTTCGCCGGTGGAGCTCGTAATCTTGAAGTTCCACCCTTTCCAGTCGCCCTTCACCGATCCGATCTCCACGTCCTGTGCGTCGAGAATCCGGAACGAAGGACCAACCGACATCAGCTTCGCTTCGAAGTGTCCGATCGTGCGATCGCCCATGACCACGGAGACCCTGGCGCGGAGAAACGTGAAGCCGCGCTGGATCGAGACCAACGGCGTCGTGCTCGTTCCTTCGTAGACATTGATGGCTGTCGGCAGCATGTGCTTGTTGGCGACAAGCCGCATCCACTTGGCCCAGCCCGGCGGCTCTTCTTTGGCAATGCCGATCGGTGCTCCGCTCTCGGCATCGAGAAGGTCGTAGGTAGCCGTCAGCTTGGCAAACGCGACATGCTCCTTGACGACATACGTTTTTCGTTCCAATAACATAAGACTCTCTCTCCCTGATGTTGTTTTTTCGTGCGCGTTCAGCCTACCACGGCTGATTTGCTCATCACGCCGGGCCATGGAGGCTAGTGGCTGGGAAGGCGGCGATATTCGTTGATTGCCGCGGCGTCCGATCAGCCTATACTGCCGAGCCATGAGCGAACACGAAGACGAGGGAAAAACGTGGACCTCCAAGGCGTCGGTTTACCTGGGCTCCGCTGAGAGCGCGGTCCTGGTGTTGATCGGAGTCGCGCTGGTCATGGTGGCCGTGCTGCTCCTTTACTCGGGCATGCATGACCTGTGGGAAGCAACGCAGGGCGGACCGAAGATCATCGAGCACAAATCGATCGAGATCCTGAACACCGTGCTCCTCGTGATGATGACGATGGAGATCGTCTACACGGTTGCCATCTCGCTCAAATCGCACACGCTGAATGCCGAGCCCTTCCTGATCATCGGCTCGATCGCCGCGATCCGGCGCATGCTGGTCATCACAGCCACATCGACGGAGACCGAGGTCAACCCGGCGATCTTTCACAACACGCTCGTGGAGCTGGGACTCCTTGCCGCTACGGTGGTGGCGATGACGATTGCCATCTGCATCCTCCGTTTCAGCCAGAGGAAGTACGTCGACGACAAGATCGCCGGCGCGCCTGCCATCGATTCCCATTCCTGATCCGCAGGTCTTCAAGGCGCCCGGATGACCCGGGCGATCCTCGAGTCTTTGAACGAGAATAGAGGGACAACCATGTTGATGCGAATCGTTGCTGTTGGTGCTCTTGCAGCTCTCCTGGGAACATCTGCCATCGCGCGCGGCGATCGCTATGGTGCGATCGCCTACTCCCCCCGAACCGGCCACTACGGCTATGCGGATAACGCGCGCAGCCGCGGAGGAGCGGAGAGACTCGCTCTCGAAAACTGCGAAGGACGCGACTGCAAAGTCCAGGTCTGGTTCTACAACAGCTGCGGCGCTCTCGCCACCGGCGAGGGTGGCAGGATCTTTGGCTGGGCACATGACACGAGCCTTCGCGAGGCGAAGGAAAGCGCCGTCGAGCAATGCAGGAGCAGGGGCGGCCGCCGCTGCCGCGTCGTGATCTCGGCCTGCACGCCGTAAACAACCGAGGAGTGAATGGTGAAGAGTGAAACACTCTTCACCATTCACAAGTTGCGCGAACGCTAGACTGACACGGGCGCGGTGACCATCCCCGCGCGTATTGCTTTCTTCTTCTTCCCGACGCTCACCAGCCAGAAGAGAGCTGCGATGGCGAGAACGATCATCGTGATGCCGATCATCGGACGGTAGATCACCCACGCCGCCGCGATCACCAGGAACGACAGAACCGCCGCGCCGAGGAAGGCGAAGATTCCGATCCCCGCTCCCAGCATCGTCCCGAAGATCGGCAGCACGTCGGCGAATACGACGATCGGCCGGAACAGCATGAAGATGCCGATGAACATCAGGAAGAACCCGCCACCGCGGATCAGCCAGGTCAGGAGCGTGTTGGCGTCCTGCGCCTTCTTGAACATCTGCTGCGCCGTGAGCGTCCCCTCTTCCACGAGCAGAATCGACGTTCCGGTCGAAGTCTGATACGGCACGAAGCTCTGTCCGCTCTGGACGCCGACGAGACTGACGTTGGAAGGATTCACAACCTGGAACGAGATCCGTACATCGCCGACCTTCGGCGTGGCCGGATCGTCGCCTGCGTAGAACTTCCCATCGGACACCTTGAAACGATCCTTTACGTCGGCCGGCAGTTGCTCGAGGGCCCCCGCATCAACCGGCAGGTTCGTTGCGTTGGTCAGTTGCCCGAGTTGTTCCTGCGACATCGTGAATGCGCCCACCGTCACTTTGTTCGCCACGAAGGTCTTGGTCTCGAACGGCGGAGCCTCCGGATTCTCGTGCCCTTCCGGATGCTTGAAGCTGGAGGAGTCGATCCGCCCGTTTGCCCACTCTTTCTTGTAGTCCCACGTCGTCACGGTCTCGGTGCCGCCGCCGATTTTCTTCCGCGACTCGCTCTTCTCGTGCTCTTTCCACTGGAACATCTCGACGTTGCGGGTCAGCTTCACCGCGGTCGCCTGCACGGCCAGTTGGTCATCGACGACCGGGGCGTCAGTCTTCACGGCGCCGCTCGTATGAATGAGCTTTCCTTCCTTGCCGGGATCGACGGAATCAGGCGGCACCGATACGACCGCCCCGAGTCCCTCGGTCAGACCTTTCGACGTGCGGACGGCCCTTCCTTCGTTCCAGAACAGAAGCGGAACCGAGGCCACGAACAGGATGAAACCGAAAAACACGCTCTTGATCGATCCGAGAATGTTGCCGCCCCACGATGTGCTGGACGTGGAGGAAAAGGAATCAGGCATGGCGCGATCTCCTCTAAAGTACGGTTGGATTTGGAAGGCGGACGAGGCCCGTGCGCGCCACTCTACGCTGAACAATCGTGGGACGCTACAGCGCCCTTCGGTCGGTCGTAAGAATCATGGGGAACCCATATGACTGGACTAACTCCATGGATCACTCAAATCCTTATTGCGTACCCGTTCCAACAGTTATACTATCAATTGATCGTCCACGCCGGGACCCACCCGGTGCGCATTTAATCCAATACAAGAGAGAGAATAACGTTCATGAAGAAAACGTCTGTCAAAGTACTGCTTTTTGCCCTCCTCCTGACCACCCTGGCCTCGGTCTCTGCGTACGCCGAGGAATACAAGTTCAAGGTCACCAACAGCACGAAGACCGTCATCACCAAGATCCTTGTTTCCGAAGACGGCAAGAAGTACGGCTTCTTCGACATCGGCAAGGGCATCAAGCCGGGCCAGACCGTCGAGCTCGTGTGGGACAAGTCGACCGATAACGAAGCTTGCAAGCAGCACGTGAAGGCCGTCTACGCAGACGGTTCCGAGTCCGAGCCGGCTATGTTCGATTTCTGCGAATCGGACATCGCTCTCGAATTCAACGACTAACGTTTCTCGAATCGCGAATCCGCGGCGGGACCACTCTCACGGGTGGTCCCGCTTTGTTTTTCCGGACAAGTCCGAACCCGTCAAGCAGTCGGGGTCTGTTCACCCTCGATCACCGCGCTCTCCTCCTCCCCTCGGGCCACCAGCGCGGTCGCGGCGAGATCGCCGGTCACATTGAGAACGGTCGAGAACGTATCCGGAATCGCATCGACCGCGATGAGGATGCCGATCCCCTCGACCGGCAGACCGATGGCCAGAAACAACGGCGCGAGCATGATGAACGCACCCCGAGGAATGCCCGGAACGGCGAACGACAGGAACACCGCAGCGAACGCGATCGTCGCGATCGCCGTGGCGTGCAGCGGGATGCCGTAGAACCAGCCGATGAAGAGCGCGCCCACCGTCCACGCCAACGGACCAGCGATCTTGAACGTGGAAACAGCCAGCGGCAGCACGAACCCGCAGATTCGATTGGGAAGCGCGAGTCCACGCTCTGCACTTTCGACGAGAGCAGGCAGCGACGCGATGGATGAGCTCGAGCTGAATGCGATGAGCTGCGCCGGCAGCGCCGCTTTGGCAAAGCGGCGCATCGGAATCCGCGCCGCCAGCGCCACTACGGGATAGAGCAGCAGCGTCACGAGGAGATTGCCGGCCGAATAGACGACGATGTAGAAACCGATGCCGCCAGCTAGTTCCGCTCCCGCGTGAACCGCGAGCGGCAGCACCAGCGCGAAGACGCCGAGCGGCGCGAGCATCACCACCCACCGCACCAGAGTGAGCATGGCATCGCCGAGCGCGCGAAAGAATCCGAGCAGCGTGGCGCGCGCCGGATCGGGCGTGCGGGCCACCGCAAGAGCAAAGAGCAGCGTGAAGAGAACCAACGGCATCATCGCGCCCGACGCCGCGGCGGCGATCGGATTCGAAGGAAGCAACGACGACAGCCACGCCGAAAACGTCTGGCTCTGCCCCGCTCCCGCCAGATCGCCAGCTGCCTCCGCCGCGCCTCGGGGTAGCGCCATGATTCCGAGCCGGCGCGGAAGCATCTGAAACATTGCCAGCGCGAGCGGGATCACTACGACCGCAGTTCCTGCCAGAAGCGCCACGAACGTCACCAGCGATCGCCCGCCGATCCGCGCGATGGACCGCAGATCATCCGCCGATGCGACGCCCGTAATGAGCAACGACACGACCAGCGGGATCACGGTCATGCGGATCGCGTTGACCCACAACGTCCCCACCGGCACGATGAAGTCGACAGCCCGCAGCAGCGAAGCGTTCCCCGAAGCAGCAATAGCGATCCCGCAGATCAGCGCAGCAACAAGGGCGACGAGGACACGTGTGGTTTCTTTCAACGGAGCGACCTCCTGCAAACCTCACATCATCAAATCCCCGCCATTGATATCGAACGATGCCCCGGTGATGTACCCCGCTGCCTCGGAGGCAGCAAAGCAGATCAGGTCCGCGACCTCCAGCGACGTCCCGAGCCGCGGGACCGGATAACTGGCAGCTAGTCGCGTCAGCAACTCGGAGCTCGCGTTCTCATGCGTCAGCTCCGTATCGATCATTCCCGGACAAACCGCATTCACGGTGATGCCGAACTGGCCGAGCTCCTTCGCGCTCGCGCGGGTCAGGCCGATGAGTCCGGCCTTCGACGCCGTGTAGTGCGCGCCGCCGAGCGTGCTCACCGTGCGGCCGGCGGACGACGAGATATTGATGATGCGCCCGTAGTTCTGCGCTTTCATGATCGGCAGGACTGCCTTCGTGAAGAGGAACGGCGCGGTGAGATTCACTTCCAGCGCTTCCCGCCACTCCTCGGCGGAAAGACTCGGAAACCGCGTCGAGCGCGCGAAGGCAGCATTGTTCACAAGGATATCGACCCGTCCGAACCGCTCGACCGTCGCGCGGACGATCTTCTCAGGGACACCCGAGGCTGCGATGTCGCCCGGAACCGCCAGTGCGCGTTCGCCGAGCGACTGCGCCAGCGATTCCGCCCGCGCACGATCGCGCACATTCACCGCGACGGCCGCGCCCCGCTCATAAAGACGTTCGGCCGCCGCGCGTCCCAATCCGCGCGCCGCACCGGTGACGATGGCGACACGGCCTTCGAAGTCGTTCATGACTTCGCGCATCTTGACACGCCACGATCCGACCTCCGATTAGAAAACCGGCCACCACATAGTCGCAGAGGTCGCAGAGAGTCCTCAGTGTTCTCAGTGTCTCTGTGGTTGCCTTGCTTCTCTGACCACGACGAGCCACGAGCCGGAAGAGGCGATAATGCCTCTCCGATGATCGATCAGATCGGGCCGTATCGCATCGTGCGCAAGCTCGGTGAAGGTGGGATGGGCGTCGTCTACGCCGCGGAAGACGAGCGGCTGCACCGCGCCGTCGCCATCAAGACCATTCGCGATAACGGCGATGCATCGGCGCGCGAGCGCTTTCTGCGCGAGGCGCGCGCGGCGGCCAGTCTCTCGCATCCGAACGTCTGTCAGCTCTTCGACATCGGCGACACCGAGGGGACGCCGTTCCTGGTCATGGAGCTGCTCGACGGCGAGTCGCTCGGCGAGCGCCTGACCCGCGGCGCGCTTCCGCTCGCCGAGTCGATCCGCATCACGCTGGCCATTCTCACGGCGCTCGAAGCGCTGCACGGCCGCGGCTTCGTGCATCGCGATCTCAAACCGTCGAACGTCTTCCTAACAGGCTACGGCGTCAAGCTCCTCGACTTCGGGCTCGCGCGCGAGCTGCAGCCGGCACAACTCTCCGCCGATGCGACAACGATGCAGCCCGGCCACTCGCCGCTCACACTCTCCGGCATGATCGTCGGCACTCCGCGCTACATGGCGCCCGAACAAATCCTCGGCGCGCCGGTCGACGGCCGCACCGATCTCTTCTCCGCCGCGACCTTGCTGTACGAGATGGTTGCCGGCGCGCCGCCGTTCGCGAACCAGAATCCGATGCAACTCTTCCACGCGCTCGTTTATGAAAACGCGCCGAACCTCGCCGGCTCCGCTGCGATCTCCGCTGTGAATCGCGTGATTCACCGCGCCATGGCCAAGAAGCCGGTGGATCGATACCAATCCGCCGATGCCATGGCCCAGGATCTTCGCGAAACGACCTTGATCTCCGACGCCGCGGCGCCCGTCGTCGCGCACAAAGTCACACGGCTGATCGTTCTCCCCTTCCGCATGCTTCGCGCCGATGCCGAGATCGACTTCCTCGCGCACGCCATGCCGGAAGCGATCACGACGTCGCTGGCCGCCATCCGCTCGCTCATCATCCGCTCGCCGATGGCCGCGGCGAAGTTTGCCTCCGAGGCGATCGACCTCAAACGGCTGGCCACCGAAGCGGACGTCGATGTCGTCGTCACCGGCACGCTCCTTCGCGCTGGTGAACAGATTCGCGTCACGGCGCAGCTCGTCGAGGTGCCGGGAGGAACGGTGCTGTCGTCGGTGTCGTCGCAGGCAACGATGTCCGGCATCTTCGAACTGCAGGATTTGCTGACGCAGCGGATTATCGACTCGCTGGAGCTGCCGCGCGTGGAGCAGTCATCGGGAGCGATGCGCCGCGATGTTCCCGCCACACCGCTCGCGCATGAGTTCTACCTGCGCGCCGGACAGCAGGGGGAGTCGCCCAGTGCGTGGCTGATCGCGCGCGATCTCTACACCCGCTCGGTCGAAGAAGATCCGCACTACGCGCCAGCCTGGGCGCGCCTTGCACGCATCTACTTGCTCATCGGCAAGTACTGCAACGACAGCGTTACGAACTATGCGCTTGCGGAGTCTGCCGCCAAGCACGCGCTGGAGATCAATCCCGAGCTGCCGATTGCACATCAGGCATACGCGCATCTGGAAGTGTCGACGGGGCGCTCGCGCGATGCGATGCTGCGTCTCCTCGACCGTGTCGCACGCGGCAGCAACGACCCGAACGTTTTCGCGGGGCTGGTGACGGCGCTGCGCTTCTGCGGACTTCTCGAGGAGTCGTGCGCGGCCCACGAACAGGCCCGCCAGCTCGATCCGACCATCTCCACGAGCGCCGCGCATTCCTACTGGATGATCGGGCGTTACGAAGAGGCGCTCGCCGCGGTCGACGTCGCTCGCGACTTCGGGGACGCCGCGTTCATCTACGAGTCGATGGGCAGACTCGACGATGCGTTGGCCGTGTTCGACGATCGCATCAAGCGCCTCCAGACAGCGGGCGGCGCCGGCACGTCATCACTGAATTTTCGCGTATTCGAAACCTTCCGCTCTGCTCTCCTCGGCGAGCCCGAAGCTCTCGATCTGTTCGATGAGTTCGTCAAGTTCCCCGATCCCGAGGGGCTCTATTACATGGGTCGCGGTTACGCCCGCGTCGGAGGGCTCGATCAGGCGCTGACAATGCTCGATCTCGCCGAGCGCGGCGGATTCTTCTGCTACCCCTTCTTCATGCGCGACCCATGGATCGATCCGCTGCGCGGCGACGCCCGTCTCAACGGAATCCTCCATCGCGCCGAGGCGAAATGGCGCGATGCAAAGACAGCATTCGAGAATCACCCCGGAAGCCGGGTGTTGACGATCGGGGCGAAGTGATCAATCGAGGTTCGCAACCTAAGGTCAGTTTCGCTTACTTTGTCTTCGGCTTCGCCTGCGTGGGGAGCTGGACGAAGGAGCCGTCGGCCCAAATCAGATCGTCTTCGAGGCGATCGCTGTAACGCGTCGTGATCGTTTCGCCGGGCTTGGCCGGTGTGATCCGCCGGCTGTCCCACTCGAAGTTCGAGTCAGCGCCGCTGCTGACGATTCGGTAGTGATGCCGATCCTCGGAGACAACGTATGCATAGGGGTTTCCCCACATATCCTTCTCGGGAAATTTGGTCAGGTAACCATGGTCGCCCTGGAGCACGGCTTTCAACCCTGCGTAGTCGCCTGCCGGGTAGGTTCCATCTTCCTGGTCCGTCTGATACGCCTCGATTGCGGTGGCAACCGTTCGCATATCGATCATCGTCCTTCGCCACGGCCGTTTCATTTCCTGCTCTGCGGTGACTTCGGCCATGAGCGCCTCGATCTTCGGCGACACGTTGTCAATCCCGGCCTGCATTCCCTCGGCGATCAACTGTGGCATGACCTGGATCGACTTCTGGCCAGTGGGAGTCGCGTAGAAGGCATTGAGGTCGGCAAGCTCGCTCTCCGTGAAGTGTCTCGCGTAAATCCGAACTTGCGCCTCGCGCAACAGACCGGCAATGTCGAGCTTGCGAGCGCGCTCCCGGAAGGCGGCGAAAAGGTCCTTCGCTTCGGCGATGTCATCAGCATCCTTGCCGGGACCCCCGGCAGCGCCAACGACCTGCTTCTCGATCTGCGCGAACATCGCATCCATCATCGCGCTGCTGTTGCCTCCAACGTTCATGGCGACGAGCAGCTTCTCAGCCAACTCCCTTTGCCGCACGGAGGGATTCGGCTCGGCGGCAATCACCGGCAAAGCAATAGCGACGAGGATCGCGATGAGCGGCAAACGACGCATGGTGAGTCTCCTGACCACTTTCGGCCTGGATAGTCAACGAAGGAGCCACCAAGCCGGGGTGATCGAATGATTGGGTCAACTACGAAACCGCTTGAATGAGAGTCTAGCAGGCACGCGCCCCTCATCCGGCCTTCGGCCACCTTCTCCCCATCTGAGAAGCGATGGGGAGAAGGCGCTCGAATCTAGTGAGCTGCCGTCAATCGACTTGAGAGAGACAGACAGACTGAGACAGAGACAGACAGAGACAAAGACACACACCGAGGTCCTCTCAAACGCTCTCGCGCCAACCTCCAATCGAGCGCCTTCTCCCCTCGTGCTTTTCGAGGGGAGAAGGTGCCGAAGGCGGATGAGGGGTGTCGTGCAATCAGCCGGAAACGTCGCCACGATACGATCGGGCTACACGCCACCCTACTTCTGTATCGCGTACGAAACCTTGAAGAACAGCGACCGATCGAGCTTCACGAGATCGTTGCTCGGTGTGATCGTCCGGTCGTCGCCGTATCCGAGGAAGAGGACGGTCTGCCAGTTGATCTTGTAGCTGTAGAGGACCGACCCGAGGAACGAGCCGCTGTGCGGCGAGACTGGGAAGCCGTAGAGCGATGGGTTCCGGTTCGTCGTGACGTACTGGCCGATGATCCGCACGAGCGCCTTCGAGGAAAAGCTGTACGTCGTTTTGAGATATTCAACGTCGGCGGTGTAGAGCCGGCCGTTGTTGATGTTGAGCCATTCGTGGCTGATGTTCGGCTCGAAGGTGAGCCGGTCGAGCGGGCGAACCGTCGCGGCAAGGCCGAGGGATGAGCCCTTCCCTACCCGGCCGTTGGCGAAATCGATCATGTCGCCGGCGCGGCCGTTGAACGTGATCCGCGGAAAGCGCCGCGACGGATCGAGCTGCACGAACCAGTTGAGATACGTCTCTTCCAGCAGATCGCTGCCCACGCGCGTTTGATTCTTGAAGAGCAGGACGGCGTTCGCCTGGAGGTTCTTCGCGCCGAGCACAAAAATGCCGGGCGAGAGGCGGCGATAGATGACGTTGCCATCGAGGTCGGTCTGCCGATCGACGAAGATATTCGGGCGGATGTAACGGAGGAGGCTGTGCTCGGGATAGAACCGGAGTCCGCCTCCGCCATCGACTTCGCGATACCCAACCTGCGGAACGAAGCCGAGATCGGCGCGGAAAGCTTTGCCGACATCTTTTCCGTCGACGAACCAGTCGTACTTCTGCGCGTTGTGGTTCCAGCTCGCGTCTGCAGCATGCGACGTCGATCGCTCGCCGTTCCATGACGACGAGAGGTCGGGCCGGTCCGGATTCTCATTCTGACTGAGCAGCAGCTCGCCGGTGATGGCGTCGTGCTCGCCGGGACGCCACTGGAAATCGGGCCCGAGAACGCGATTGTGTCCGCCGCCTCGGATTTCGCGGTCGGTCAGCACGGCGCCGACGAACGACGCGCCGAGCTGGTGGCGAATGCGGCCGATGACGTCGATCGATTTGAAATCCTGAAGCGCAAAGTCGTTGCCGAGTGGTCCGGGAAGAATGGTCAGTCCGCCGCCTTTGTCGTCGGTGATGAGCAGTGTGTAGGCGGTATTGCCGACGCGCCCCGTCGTTCGGGCGCCGAAGCGGGGTGCGGTGATCGTGCGCGTGTAAGCGACCTGCAAGGGCGTATCGAAGAGATCGAAACCTTCGAGAAAGAACGGACGCTTCTCGGGATAGAAGACGGCGAAGCGCTGATTCACCGTGATCTGGGCAATGTCCGCCTCGACTTGCGAGAAATCGGGATTGACGGTCATGTCGACGGCGTTGGTTGCCGTCGGCGTCCACTTCACGTCGATGCCGGCGTCTTTGTGCAACGGATCGCGTTGCAGCGGCGACCCGGGCCCAGCCTCAGGGGTCTCCGTCGTCTGGGCGGTGACATAGGGCGCGGCGACGAAGTGACCCGCCTTCGGCAGACCGGTCAGTCCGATCAGCGGATGCATGTGGCAGACGTAGCAGTTGGAGCTCCGCTCGATCGGCGCGCTCTGGAACGCATAGCGGAACTCGCGAGGATAATTGCGCCAGATGAGGATGTTCCAGGTCTGCGCGTCCTTGTCATCGTAGCGGAGCGATGAAAACGGGATGCGGTACTCGGCACTCCATCCTCCCGCGTCGATCTTCGCCGCCGTGTCGTAGTAGAAATCGGGCGAGAAGTCCTCGTTGCCGTTCGTGTCGTTGTAGATGCCGTCGCCCTGGATCCCGCGCGGATTGACGCGCAGCTCCATCGCCGTGCGCTTGTCGTTGCGCGTGTCGAGAAAGACAGCGATGTTGTCGTCCGTACCGATGACGGCATCGCGGTCGACGTACGGAGCGCGGATCTGCTCGGGATGAGGATCTTCGCAACGAATGCCGATGTAGAAATACCGGTCGTCGTACGTGATGTACGCGGTCGTCTTGACCTTCGCGGGCAGGTTGTTGCCGGGTGATGTCTCGTAGAACTGATCGATCGTGGCCGCGTTCTTCCAGCCGGCGTCGCCGAGGTCGCCGTCGACCGTGATCGGACCTTCCGCGCGGTGAACCGTCGTCGGCGCGGGAGCCGGGAGCGGCGGCGGATCAGCGGCCCGCGCGACGCTCGCAAAACCTGCAGATATGACAATTGCCAGGACGACGGATGTCGACGATGAGCGCATGCAATGACTCCCCCAATGGCCGAATACGTACGTTTGACGAAGAAGGGTGCAGGGAGTTAGTGACAACACGGTCACGACTTCTTCGGCGTCAGGGTGACGACGGCGAGCCGGCGGGCGTTCGCCGAGTCCTCGATCAGCGTGGCCATGCGGCGCGCGCGCGTCTCTTCCCGCTTCGCGCTCGTGACCCAGTAGATCGCCACGCGCTGGTACGAGGGAGCCTGCGCCGTGAAGAACGCCCACGCTTTCCGGTTCGCGCGGAACCACTTTTCATCGGCGGGAGGGAGCGTGCGCACTTTGTTTTCGTACGAATAGATCGCGGACTTGTCTTCGCGCCTCTTCTCGAACGCGAGCAGTCCAGCCGGCGCCATCTGTCCGAGCTTCGTCAGCTCTGCCACGCGGGCGATGTTGATCGCACTCCAGTTGCTGACCGCCTTTCGCGGCGTGAAGCGGATGCTGTAGCTGACGTCGTCGATCCGCCGCCGCACGCCATCGATCCACCCAAAGCAAAGCGCCTGATCGACCGACTCCGGCCAGGTGATCGACGGCTTCCCCGAATCCCTCTTGTAGAACCCAACGAGCAGTTCCGACTCCTCGGCATGATGCTTCTCGAGCCACTTGCGAAAGGCCGCCGGTGTCGCGAAAAAGGTGGGGAGCATCACAATCAGAATATCGCTTAACGTAGGTCGGACTCTCCAGTCCGACTGCGCGTGATGATGTCGGACTGGAGAGTCCGACCTACGTTAAGAAAATGTTGAGCGCGCAAAAAAACTTTCGTCCCCTGTCGATTTCGCTCTTCCCCATTCGACTATCACTCAAAAGGAGGAAACACCCATGCAATACCTGCTGCTGATTTACGACGATGAGAAGCGCTGGAGCACCATGACCGAGGCCGACATGCAGAAAGGGATGGCCGCGTACAACGCATTCGGCGAGGAGTTCGCCGGCAAGATCAAAGGCGGCAACGCGCTGCAGCCGACGCACACCGCCACGACCGTCCGCACGCGCGACGGAAAGCGCCTCACCACCGACGGACCCTACGCCGAGACGAAAGAAGCCCTCGGCGGCTACTACCTCGTCGACGCCAACGATCTCGACGAGGCCATTGCCATCGCCGGAAAGATTCCGGGCGCGCTCACCGGCGCGATCGAAGTCCGCCCGATCATGACGTTCGACTGATCGCTATCATGCAGCGGTCTTGACCGCGATCGAAGATGTGTTTCGCAGCGAATGGGGCCGGCTCCTGGCCGCCCTCATTCACCTCCTCGGCGATTTCGACGTCGCCGAGGAGGCACTGCAGGAAGCGTTTGCCGCGGCGGTCACGGAGTGGGCCGGCGAAGTCCCGCGCAATCCGCGCGCATGGCTGTACGGAACCGCCCGGCACAAAGCGATCGACCGTTTGCGCCGGCGCGCACGATTCGCGGAGAAGCAGGCGGAGATCGCGTACCTCGCGCCGTCCGCAACGAGTGATGAGATGACCGATGCCGACGAATCCGGCGTCCCCGACGAGCGCCTCCGCCTGATCTTCACCTGCTGCCACCCGGCGCTGGCCGAGGACGCGCAGGTGGCGCTAACGCTGCGGACGCTCTGCGGATTGTCGACCGAGGAGATCGCACGAGCGTTCCTCGTCCCGACCGCAACAATGGCGCAGCGCCTCGTTCGGGCGAAGGCAAAGATCCGCGGCGCAGGGATTCCGTATCGCGTGCCGCCCGCATCCGAGCTCCCCGAGCGCCTGTCCGTCGTGATGGCCGTCGTCTATCTCGTCTTCAACGAAGGCTACGCCGCCGCAAGCGGCCAGTCGCTGGTGCGTCACGACCTCTGCGCCGAAGCGATCCGCCTCGCAAGAGTGCTGCGCACGCTCCTGCCCGACGCGCAGCTCGACGCGTTACTCGCGCTGATGCTGCTCCATGATGCGCGGCGATTGACGCGCGTCGACGACAACGGCGAGATGGTCCTCCTCGCCGATCAGGATCCATCGAGATGGGACCGTGCCGAGATCGACGAAGGCCGCGCGCTACTCCAAACATCGCTGCGCACATCGCGCCCAGGCACCTATGCGCTCGAAGCGGCAATCGCCGCCGTTCACGCGGACGCTCACATCGCCGCGGATACCGATTGGAAGCAGATCGCCGCAATCTACGAACGCCTGTACTTTCTCCACCCTACCCCGATCGTCGCGCTCAACCACGCGGTAGCCGTGTCAATGTCGGACGGCCCCGCCGAAGCGTTGCCGCTCGTCGATGCGCTGTCCGATTCGCTCAGCGACTACCACCTCTGGCACGCCACCCGCGCCGATCTCCTCCGCCGCCTCGGCCGCGATGACGAAGCGATCGAAAGTTACCGCCGCGCGCATCAGTTGGCGGGAAACGAAGCAGAGCGGCGGTTCCTCGCACGTCGAATCGCGGAACTGAGCCCCAACCCATCGTAAGAAAAGCGAGCGAAGCGAAGGGTAGCGCCGACGGCTCGTCGGCTGTATCGCCACCGGCTCGGTGGCGGTTCACAAAGTCGCCGGGGCGGGACGATGAAAATGCAGACGCGGCAAGGCGACACGCCATCCGCGTGGTGCTATCGGCAAGTGCGCGTGCACCGCAGCGGCTACACGGATGCGTTCGCTGGCAAATTGGCAATTAAAGCGTCCCACTACGTTAAGAGCTCACAGAGTGTGTCAAGATCACTCTCAAATCCCGTTCAACCGAGGCTCCCATGAAACTGCGCCGCCGCATTGCGCTATTGGTCATCGCTTGTGCAATTCTCTGTGTCCCCGAAGCAGTCCTCGCGCAATACACGCAGCAGGGGCCGAAGTTGGTCGGTTCAGGGGCGGTGGGCAAAGCTGAACAAGGCATTTCAGTCGCCATCTCCGGCGACGGCAATACGGCGATCGTTGGAGGAATTCTCGACGATATTCAAATCGGGGCGGCGTGGGTCTGGACCAGGAGCGGCGGCGTCTGGACGCAGCAGGGTCCCAAGCTGCTCGCCTCAGACGCTCCGCGGAACATCACCTTTGTCGGCGCGGAACAAGGCTACTCCGTGGCTCTCTCGGCCGACGGCAATACAGCCATTGTTGGAGGCCCTCAGGATGGAGCCCATGGCGCTGCGTGGATCTGGACCAGGAGTGGAGGCGTCTGGACGCAGCAGGGACTGAAGCTGGTCGGCTCGGGCGCTGTCGGTGACGCGAGTCAGGGATGGTCCGTGGCCCTCTCAGCAGATGGAAACACGGCCATCGTTGGCGGCGATACCGACAACGATGACCATGGGGCAGCCTGGGTTTGGACCCGCAGTGGAGGAGTATGGACCCAGCAGGGAGCCAAGCTGGTGGGCTCGGGCGCCGTGAGCCGATTCGGATTCGAAGATCAAGGTAGTTCCGTTTCGCTCTCCGCTGATGGCAACACGGCACTCATCGGAGGATCGAACGACAACGATGGCGTTGGAGCCGCGTGGGTCTGGACGAGGAGCGGAGGAGTATGGACCCAGCAGGGAGGCAAGCTGGTCGGCCCCGGCGTGGGACAATCAAATGAAGGCATATCTGTGTCACTCGCCGCAGATGGCAATACAGCAATCATCGGTGGCACTCTCGATCCCTCGCAGAACTCTGGATTTACCGGCGCAGCGTGGGTCTGGGTCAGGAGCGGAGGGGTCTGGAATCAAGTCGGAAAGCTCGTTGGCGCGGGAAACGCCGTCTCCCTTTCTGCTGATGGACAGAGCGCTGCTGTTGGAGGCGCTTCCGGCGGCGTGGGGGGCACATGGGTCTGGACGAGGAGCGGAAGCGCTTGGGTCCAGTCCGCTAAGCTTGTCGGGACGGGCGCCGTCGACCCGGCCAACCAAGGCAGGTCCGTATCGATCTCCGCCGACGGAAAGACAGTCATCACCGGAGGCAATGATGACGACTACGTGACTGGCGCCGCGTGGGTATTCGCCGCAACGGCGGATCTGAGCGTCACAAAGTCCGTCACCGGAGGGCCATCCTTCGCTGCCGGCGGCAACCTCAATTACAGCATCCATGTCGTCAACAACGGACCTGGCAGCGCAAGCAGCGTGGTCATGACGGATGTGGTTCCCTCCGGATCAACGTTCGTATCCGCGACGTCGTCGCAGGGATCGTGCAGCGGAACGACGACGGTGACCTGCACAGTCGGAACACTGGCAAACGGCGGGGGTGCCACGATCAGCCTTGTACTGAAGGTTCCTTCTGCGCCGGGCACGGTTTCCAATACGGCTTCGGTTACTGCGTTGGAGCTCGACCCTGATCCAACAAACAACTCCTCCACAGCAACGGTCAAGACGATCGACCCGAACCTCATTCCAGTAGCCTCGATCTGGGTGATTGTTGCGCTCGCCGGAATGCTCGCGTTGGTTGGAACGATGAAAATGCGGGGTTGATTGTTCAACGAGATGACATAACGGCCATTCGCGTCAGCCTTTAGTACTCACGAGCAGAGTTGTGGACGTATCCCGATTTCGCACTTTCAAAATGGGGTCAGGTCTGCTTTTGAAAGTGCCCATGGGCATCGAGAAGACGAAAACATGTGGTCACTTTCAAAAGTGGACCTGACCCGATTTTGAAAGTGACCCATTTTGAAAGTGCCGCGTGGGCAACCTACGTCCGTTTCACCACCACAATCGTGGTGTCATCCGCCGGCGTTGCTGGACCCGCGTGGCGGCGCCAGTCCTCGAGGATCGCGGTGAGGATTGCGGCGGCCGGGCGGCGGGAGACTTTGCCCAGGATCTCGCGGAGGCGGTCGAAGCCGTAGGGGCGGCCGTGGGTGTCGTGGGCTTCGAACAGGCCGTCGGAGAAGATGACGATGGTCGTGCCGGTGGGGATCGATAGGGGCGTGTCGGCGTATTCGCGCGCTGGTCCCAGTCCGAGCGGCAGCGACGGGAGATCGAGCTCGCGTACGTCGGTGCCGCGAACGATCCACGGGTACGGGTGGCCGGCGTTGCTGACGAGCGCATCGCCGGTGATGGGATCGAGACGGAGAAGCGCCAACGACGTGAACGTTCTTGGCGAGCCGATCTCGCGCAGGACGAGGTCGAGGCGTTGCAGGACCATCGCCGGTGTTCGCTCCGCTTCGACGAGACTGGCCAGGCCTGCCTTCGTCATCGCCTGGGCAATCGCACAGGAATAGCCGTGACCGGAGACATCGCCCGCGGCGATCCAGAGCCGGCCGGCGGAGTCGCGCACGAAGTCGTAGAGATCGCCGCCGGCTTCGCTGGCCAGGATCGAGCTGGCCACGATCTCGTAGCCTTCGACCTGCGGCATCTCCTTCGGCAGGAGACCGAGCTGCATGCGCGCCAGCAGATCCATCTCGTACTTCAGCCGGTTCTCCTCCTCCAGCCGCCGCGCGAAGTCGGGAAGCGGAAGAGGTCCGTCTTCCGCTTCGTCGTCGCGGCGGATGCCGAGGAGGCCGAGGGGCACGGGGGCGGTGGCCACGGTGAGGAGCAGCACCGACGCCAGAGGCACCCAGTAGAAATGAAGCAGCGAATAGAGCGCCGCGGGAAGAACGGCCGACATCATCGCCGCGGTGAGCAGCGCGGTGAGTCCGAACTCCGCGTACGCGTAGACCAGAATCGCCGTCAGAAGAAGACCCGCGGTGTACGCGATCCCGAACGACGAGAGCGGAATGCGTGTGGCCAGAACCAGACCGCCGAGGAGCGTCGCACCGCCGCGGATGCGCCGGAGAAGCGGCCAGCGCAACGCGATGCAGACGACGAGCATGATCAGGCCGGTGCGAAACGCGCCCTCTTCAATCGGCGACGTGGCCACGCCGAAGAACGGCATCCGGATACTGCCATCGTTCGTCGCCACGCCCGGCACCATCGTTCCGAACGACATCGCCAGCAGCCAGAGACCGGCGACCGATGCACCGATTGACCAGCCGGCGAGCAACGCGGTTCCGCCTTTCGGTCCCAGCCGTCCCGCGCGCAGCGTGTCGAGTGACGTACGAAAGCCGGGCACAGTCGAGCGCAGCCACGACTCCGCGGCCGACCAGAGGAAGAACAACGCCAAGGCCTTGCTCGTGACCGTGCCGAGATCCTGCACAACCAGGATCCACGAAGCGGAGTTGCCCAACGCTCCGGGAAGTGACAGTGCGATCGAAAGCGCGCCGAGAACGAGGCCCTTCTTCAGTTCGATCCGCCGGCGGATCAGAAGGAGGCCGAAGAGCACCAAAACCGCGATCCAGAAAATCGCGCGGACGATCAGCGATTCCATGCGCGCGGTCAGGACGGATCCGAACGTCAGGTTCTCCAGCCGCCCCCGCTGCGCGCCGACCGTACCGACGACGCGCCTCGCAGTGGGCGCGTCCGCCCCTCGTATTGACGTCGTGATGAGAACTTCCGGTGGCGCAGATGCCGGCATGGCGGCCAGCCGTAACGTCTCGGTCAGAACGGTCAACTCAGTCGTAGGAACCGTCTGGCCCGGTGGGAGAAACATCCGGTCCAGCTCCAGGTGCGCCGAAGAAGCGGACGGTCGTGACCGCAGCAACTCTTCCGGAATCCAGATGGCGGAGATCGGGACACCGCGCACGGAGAAGACCACGCGGAGCTGCCCACGCTCGCTGCCGCCTGCCCATCGAGTTTGCGCGGTCGCATCAACGAACGGCCCGCGGCCTTCGCGCGCCAGCCAGTCGGCCGCCGCCGGGCCGAGAACGTCGTAGGCCGTCTCGCGAGCGGAAAGAAGATCGCTCTCCAGGAGGATACCGTTCGATCGTAGCTGCACGTGCGGCAGCGATTCGAGCCGGATATCGGTCGGACCGGCGATCTGTTGCAGCCTCGCCGCGAAGAAACTCTCCTCGGGGATGCTCAGATTGCGCCACTCGGGAAGCTGGCGCAGGGCGACGAAGATGCCGATCGCGAACACCGCAACTCCGATGGCACTCAGCCCGAGGAGTCGCATGCGCCGGTCAGGTCCACCCATTCAGATCAAGGTATACAGCGAACGGGAGGAAAAGTTCCAGCGAAGCTGCTTGCGGACCGTCTCTGAGTCCTCGCAACCGGCCGCTCCTCTGCGGCCGGTTGCCGAAACACCGCGTGGCTCTACTTCGTGATCACTACATACGTTGGGTTGTGATCGGGCTCTCCCCACGGCGAGAAGTACATGCCGGCTTCTACGGCATTGGCGCGGTCCCCGTACGTATCTGTGGTTGTCTCCAGCCGATCGAACAAGCTGTTCGAGACCCAGATGTGATCGATCATCTCCATGAAGCTGGAGGTCTGGTAGGAAACGAGTCCGTTCCCCATCATGTACGAGTAAAAGTAGCCGGGTTGCGCCGTGGCAAACTTGAAACCGGAATGCGATTCCATCGAGGCCAGCGTGTCGATGGTGCTGCAGTTTCCATTGCCGGCAAGCTGATCGTTGTAGTCCCCAGCCATGACAAAATTCTGTGATCCCATCCCGGCCCAGTCGACCCATTGCATCAGCGTGTCGACCTGATCCTTCCTGAGCTGGCAGTCAGAGACGGTCGTGTACGCCTTCAGGTGGATCGTGCTGGTAGTGAACTTCACGGTGGAGTTGTTCACGGAGAAGTTCGCGACGTACGGCCGGCGCCCGCCGCAATCGTTCCAGGTCGAGCTGTTCTCGTCGATGATGCAGTTCGTCGTGGCACAGTTCAGATCGTAGCCCGAGTCGAACGTGACCTTGCTTTTTCGCCACATCGTGACGGAATGGAGCGAACAGCCGCCCTGCGTGATCCGGAAATCCCAGTCCGAGGCATTGCCGAGATAGTTGTTGATGAAATCACTCCACGACGCGGCGTCGAGCACCTCATTGGCAAGCACGACATCGAAGTTGTACTGGTTGATCAGAGCTGCAATCGCCGTCTTCTTCGCCGCGGGGTCCGCGCTGTCGAAAAACTCGAGATTCCAGGTTGCCACGCGGATGCCGGCCGAGGTGGTGGAACCGCAGTAGACATTCGTCTTCGTCGCCGCCCCGGAGCTCAGGTAGGTCTCGATCACCTTCGCCTTGCAGCCCCAGCCGGCCGGAGCCGACTTTCCGATGATCTGATATTTCGTGTTGTTGCGGATGTTGACGCCGAACGAATAGGGTCCGTCACCCGTCTTGGTGATCTCCTTCGCATTCTGGAAGCTCGAGCCCCATTCCAGCCGCAAGGTAATCGATCCCGGGCTCGAATAAATGTTCCCGCCGACATCCCCGGCGACAGCGGTTCCTGCGACCAGTACTGCCAGAGCAACGAAGACCGCCAACGATGTTCTCGACATGCCGCCCCCTTCAGTTGGTTCATTTCAAGAATGAATGCATGAAGAGTAGCGGCTCGGGCTACCGAAATCCACCGCTGTGTAAAACATCCCTTGCCTCCGCCGTATCCGCCCCGCTACCCTTACGCATCCCAGAATCGACGTGAGACGCGGAGGCACCGATGAGCGAATCGGATACTCGTGGCAAGTGGACTCGCAGGCGTTTTCTCGAGGCGGTTGGGCGCGTCGGCGGCGCTGCCGCTGTTTACGAATCGATGGTCGCGCTCGGGATCGTGCGCGTGCCCGACTCCGCGTACGCGAAGACGCTGCAGATTCCGGAAGGCGCAGGCGCGGGTAAGACCATCGTCATCCTCGGCGCCGGTGTGGCCGGACTCACCGCCGCATACGAGCTGACGAAGCGGAAGAGCGGCTACAACATCATCATCCTCGAAGCGCAGCATCGCACCGGCGGACGCAGCTACACAGTTCGCACCGGCGACAAGATCATCGAGAAACATGGGAACGACATCTGGGAGCAGACGTCCCATTTCGACAAGGATCAGTACCTCAACGCCGGACCGGGACGGCTCCCCTACCACCACACCGTCGCCCTCGGCTACTGCAAAGAGTTGAAGGTCGCGGTCGAGCCGTACGTGATGTCGTCGCGCGCCAACCTCTATCAAACGCAAGGTTCCTATCGCGACAAGTCCGTCCCCAACCGCCGCATCCTGAACGACACGCGCGGATACATCGCCGAGCTGCTGACGAAATCGATCGACAAGGGCTCGCTCAACGACGAGCTCTCTCCGGCGCAGCAGAAGCAGATGCTCGATCTGCTCAACACGTTCGGGCCGCTGAGCAACAAGAAATACATCGGCTCGCAGCGCTCCGGCTACACAACCGAACCGGGAGTGACCACGCCGGGCGACATCGAGCCGCCGCTCAAGCTCATCGAGCTCCTCGGCTCCGAGTTCTGGCTCGACCGCATGTATCAGCCCGAAGACTACGAATGGCAGCCGACACTCTTCCAGCCGGTCGGCGGCATGGACATGCTGGCGAATGGTTTCCTGCCGTTCGTGAAGGACTTCATCCGCACCAATCGCGAAGTGACCTACGTCCACAACGTCGAAGGCAACAAGGTCGAGATCCACCATCGCACGGCCGGCGATCCGTCATCCGCGATCGAAACGATCACCGCCGACTGGTGCATCTCGACGATTCCGGTCTGGATACTCGCCAAAGACGTCGACAACAACTTCTCGAAACCGTTCCGCGCCGCGCTCAAGGCGGCCAAACGCGGTCTGACGTGCAAGGTGGGATGGCAAGCCAACCGGCGTTTCTGGGAGCTCGACAACGAGATCTACGGCGGCATCTCCTACATCAATCACAACATCACGCAGATGTGGTACCCGTCGAACGGCTACCTTTTCGAACAGAAGGGTGTGCTGACCGGCGCGTACAACTACACAACGCGCGCCGAAAAACTCGGCAATGAATCACTCAGCGAACGCTTGAAGACCGCCGCGGCCGGCGCGCACCGGTTGCATGGCGACACCTTCGCCAGAGACGTTCCGATCGACCTCGGCCTCTCCATCGCCTGGCATCACGTCCCGTATCAACTGGGCGGCTGGGCCGATTGGGAGGGCGTCGCGGCCGTACATTACGAGACGCTCCTTGCGCCCGAGGGACACGTGATCGTCGCCGGCGACCAGGTGTCGTACCTTCCCGGATGGCAGGAAGGCGCAATGCTCTCCGCACACCACGTGCTCGATCAAATCATCCCGCGCGAATCGCGTCCGAAGGTGAAAGCCATCCCCGCCGCGAAGCGCCGCGCCCCAAGCACCCGCGCCATGACGGAAGGCACTGGACGCACACGCGAGTAACGACCACGACTTCTCACACAACCTTTAATCGAGCGCCTTCTCCCCATCGCTTTTTGATGGGGAGAAGGTGGCCGAAGGCCGGATGAGGGGCCGTCCACTCTCTCGACAACGTGCCGCCATGTAGACTCCCCTTCCCATGTCTGAACTGCGGCGCGACATCGGACTGTGGCGCGGGATCGCCCTGAACATGATCGACATGGTCGGGATCGGACCGTTCATCACGATCCCGCTCATCCTGGCGGCCATGGGCGGCGGCCGCGGGATGCTGGCCTGGATCCTCGGCGGCCTGCTCGCCATCAGCGACGGCCTCGTCACGGCCGAGCTCTCCGCATCGATCCCCGGCTCCGGCGGCTCGTACGTCTTTCTCCGCCATGCCTACGGCCCCGCCGGACGGCTCATCTCCTTTCTCTTCCTCTTCCAGATCCTCTTCTCGGCGCCGCTGTCGATGGCATCCGGCTGCATCGGTTTCGCGAACTACCTCCGCGTCGTCCTTCCCGCCGCCGGAAACCATGTCGCGCTCACCGCCACGATCGTCTGCGTGCTGACGACGGCGCTGCTTCTGCGGCGCATCGAAGCGATCGGCAAGTTCTCGATCCTTCTGTGGGCTGGCGTGCTGGCGACGCTGGCGATCGTCATCGGCGCGGGCCTGCCGCACCTTCGCCTCGACGCGTTCGCGTTCTGGCGCGCGCCGCGGCTCGACGGCGGCATCGGCTACGCCGGACTCGGCGTCGCGCTCATCTTCGCCGTCTACGACTACCTCGGCTACTACAACATCTGCTACATCGGCGACGAAGTCCGCGAGCCCGAGCGGACGATTCCACGCGTGATCGTGATCTCCATCCTGGCCATCGGCGTGATCTATCTCGTCATGAACGCGTGCCTCATCTCGGTACTGCCGATGAAGCAGGCCATGGTCTCCCCTTCCATCGTCGCCGACTACCTGGCCGTCCTCCTCGGCACCCGCGCCGCGCAATGGATCTCGATCCTCATCCTCTGGACCGCCTTCGCGTCGATCTTCTCGCTGATGCTCGGCTACTCGCGCATCCTCTACGCCGCCGCCAGAGACGGAAACTTCTTCCGCTTCTTCGGAAAGCTGCACGCCACCGAGGCGTATCCGTACGTGTCGATTTTGTTTTTGGGATGTGTGGCCGCCGCGTTCTGCTCGCTGTCATTGAAGAATGTGCTGCAGGCGATCCTTTCGATTCGCGCCGTGATCCCCTTCATGGCGCAGATCGTCGGTGCGGTTTTGCTGCGGCAACGCGAACCAGATCGTCCGCGCCCATTCCGCATGTGGCTCTACCCGCTCCCCGCAATCATCGCCCTCGGCCTGTGGGGCTACATCGTGACGTCGCCACAAAAAGGATTGAAAGCGGGCGGCCTCTACGTGATGGCCGCCGGATCGCTCTTCTACCTCGGGCGGTGGTGGCTGGAGAAGCGCAGGGCGCTTACTGCGGAAAACCCATCACCACAAAGACACAAAGATCACTGAGAAACCTCTGTGTCCTTTGTGTCTCTGTGGTTGATTGGTTTTGAGAAATTGATCACCGCGGCATCCAAACATCACTCCTCACCCGGAACACCGACTCCTGCGCGAAACTCTTCTTGTACAGCGCGATGATCGCGGCGATGCGCCCTTCTTCCTCGCCGTTCGCACGATGCACGATCTGCACGACGTGCGTTCGCTCGTGCTCGACCACACCGTGCGCATCGCGCCAGCGGCCGGAGGCATCCCACGTCGTCAATCCGTCAGGGAAACGCGTCGTGATCTCGTCCTCCAGGAATCGCTGCCATTCCGTTTCCGTCACCGGCGCCGAGCCGTCCGGCTTCTGCGTCCCGAAGTAGAGCGTGTCCATCTCCTGCTGCTCGTAGATCGTGATTCCGGAGCACGAGAGCATCAGGAGGACGAGCAGAGCGGAAGCGGTGCGGCGCATGGCGAATAGAATGACACGCATGCGCCGCTTCGTCATCGCCATCATCATTTTTCTGATCGCTGTCACCGCCTCCGCCCAGCTCAGCGACGCCGTTATCCAGAAGGACGTGCGCGACACGATGAACGCGTGGCACCTCCCCGGACTCGCCATTGCCGTCGTTCAGAACGATCGCGTCATCTTCATCAAAGGCTACGGAATCAAAGAGATCGGCAAGAACGACCCGGTCACCGCCGATACCCTCTTCGAGATCGGATCGACGACCAAAGCCTTCACCGCCACGGCCATGGCCATGCTTGCCGACGAGAAGAAACTGTCGTGGGACGACCCGGTCCGCAACTACGTGGCCGGGTTTCACATCTCCGATCCGTGTACTGATTCGCTGATCACGCTACGCGACATCGCCTCGCACCGCAGCGGCGTGGCGCGGCACGATGAGCTGTGGGACGACAGCGACTTCTCGCGCGACGAGCTGATCAAACGCATCGGCGCGATGAAAATCTCGAAGCCGATCCGCACCGCCTACCAGTACAACAACCTGATGTTTGTCACCGCCGGCGAGGCCGCCGCATCCGCGGCGAAGATGCCGTGGGAAGAGCTCATTCGCACGCGCATCTTCGCGCCGCTCGGGATGACCGAATCGCGCATCGCCTTCGCCGAGTGGCCCGCTTCCGATCACGCTACCGGCCATCACTGGGACGACAAAGGCGAGCGCGCCGCCATCCAGACGATGCGGAACTACGACGCCCTCGCTCCTGCCGGCACGATCAAATCGTCCGCTCACGACATGGCGCAGTGGCTCCGCTTCCAGCTCGCCGGCGGCGTCATCGACGGCAAACGGCTGCTGTCCGAAGCGGCTCTCGACGAGACGCACACGCCGCAGACGATCATCCCGCTCGGTTCTGCGACGCGCGCGCTCTATCCCGACACGAACTTCCAGACCTACGCCCTCGGGTGGAACGCCTCCGACTATCACGGCGAGCTCCTCGTTGCGCATGCCGGAGCCTTGAACGGTTTCCGCACCAATGTCGCTCTCCTCCCGAAGCGTCACCTCGGCATCGTCATCCTCGAGAACGTCGGCCGCGGTTCGGCGCTGGCCGCTCTGCGCAACATGATCATCGACCAGTTCCTCGGCGCCCCCGCGCGCAACTGGAACAGCGACTTGCTCGAAGTCGAGAAGAGCGCCACGTTCGAAGCGAACCTTAAACGCGGGGAGCGCGAAACCAAACGCGCCACCGCTCCGAAACCGTCGCACGACCTCACCGCCTACGCCGGCACATTCCACAACGCCGGCTTCGGCGACGCCACGATCGCGGTCGTCAACGGCGCACTCGTGTTGCACTGGGAACGTTTGACGATTCCGCTCGTCCACGAAACCTACGACACCTTCAGCGCCATCGACACTGTCGAAGACATCGATGAAAGCGTGCCGTTCCGACTCGGCAGCGACGGCGAGGTGCAATCATTCACGCTATTTGGCGAGGAGTTTGTAAAGGGTCAGGTCTAAAGTCTAAAGTGCCTAACTGGCCTGACGCCTTAGCGACGATCGTCCTCGGCACTTTAGACTTTAGACCTGACCCATTCACTCGCATGGCCTGACGCCTTAGCGACAATCGTCCTCGGCACTTTAGACTTTAGACCTGACCCATTCACTCGCATGAACGACAAGCGCATCGTCATCATCGGCGGCGGTTTTGGCGGCCTTTACGCCGCGAAAGCCCTTCGCCGCGCGCCGGTGCAAATCACGCTCGTCGACCGGCGCAACTATCACCTCTTCCAGCCGCTGCTCTACCAGGTCGCCACCGCGGCGCTCAATCCGAGCGACATCGCCGCACCGATTCGAAGCGTGCTTCGCAAGCAGGAAAACGTCAGCGTGATCCTCGGCGACGCGACCTCGATCGATCTCGACCGAAAGCTCATCCAACTCGCCGACGGCGAGCTTGCTTACGACATCCTCATCATCGCCACCGGCGCCACGCACTCGTACTTCGGCCACGCCGAATGGGAAGAAAATGCGCCGGGCCTCAAGACGATCGAAGACGCGCTGGAGATCCGCCGCCGCGTGCTTCTCGCGTTCGAAGAGGCAGAGCGGGAGGACGATCCCGAACGCCAGCGCGCCTGGCTCAACTTCGTCGTCGTCGGCGGCGGACCGACCGGCGTCGAACTGGCCGGCGCGCTCTCCGAGATCGCGCGCCACACGATGCTCCGCGACTTTCGCCGCATCAATCCCTCCAGCGCCCGCGTCATCCTCATCGAAGGAATGGACCGCCTCCTTCCGCCCTACCCGCCCGATCTCTCGGCGAAAGCGGCTACGCAACTGCAATCGCTCGGCGTGGAAGTGATGACGCAGACCACCGTCACGCGCGTCAGCGATCACGAAGTCGCCGCGGGCGAAACGATCATCCCCACGCGCACCGTTCTCTGGGCCGCCGGCGTTCAGGCTTCGCCGCTCGCTCGTTCCCTTGGCGCGCCCCTCGACCGCGCCGGACGAGTCCTCGTCGCGCCCGACCTCAGCGTACCCGGGCATCCGGAAGTCTTCGTCATCGGCGATCTCGCTGCGGTGACGCAGTCCAACAGCAAGCCCGTACCCGGCGTCGCGCCGGCCGCGATTCAGGAAGGACAGCACACCGCGAAGAACGTCGTGCGAATGCTCAACGCCCAGCCCACGCTCCCCTTCAGCTACTTCGACAAAGGCTCGCTGGCCACGGTCGGACGAGCCGCCGGTGTCGCCGACTTCGGCCGCATCCACCTCAGCGGCTTCATCGCCTGGGCCGCCTGGCTCGGCGTCCACATCTTCTTCCTGATCGGCTTCCGCAACCGCCTCCTCGTGATCCTGCAATGGGCCTGGGCCTACGTAACCTTCCAGCGCGGCGCAAGGTTGATCACAGGGAGTGCGGGCGTCTCGCCCGCGGCCGATGGGCGTCTCGCCCAGCGGTAAGCTCGCGGCGATACGAAGAACGGTCCAACCGCGCGCAACTCGCGCCGATGCGAAGAAGCTCCTTGTCTCGCGCCACACACGCCGAGGCGAGACGCCTCGCCGCCGCGGGCGAGACGCCTGCACTCCTTTCCCATACAATCTCCCCCACCTTGGCGCCTGTCGATCTGGTCATCATCGTCGCCTACCTCGGGGGTGTAGTCGCGATCGGGTTCTGGTGCCGGAAGCGGCAGAAGACCACGCGCCACTACTTCCTTGCCGGCCGCGATCTTCCGTGGTGGGCGATCTCCGGATCGATCGTGGCTACCGAAACCTCCGCGATCACATTCATCTCCGTGCCCGGTCTCATTTACGCCCGAGGGGGCAACTTCACCTTTCTGCAGCTCGTCTTCGGCTACCTGATCGGGCGCGTGGTCATCTGCCTGCTCTTCATTCCGGCCTACTTTCGCCGGAACCTGCTGACGATCTATGAGCTGTTGCGGAGCCGTTTTGGCGGCAGCGTGCGAAGCCTGGCCGCCTCGCTCTTCATCATCATGCGCACGATTGCCGACGGCGTGCGCCTTCTCCTGACCTCCGTGGTGATGTCGACGGTGTGGCACGCGTTTCTTCCGAATACCGATATGGCGACGGCCGCGGCCATCTCCGTCATCTGCATCGGCGGCGTGATGTTGCTCTTCACGACTGTGGGCGGCATGGAAGCCGTCATCTGGACCGAGATCGTGCACGTCGGCGTCTACATCATCGGCGCCGGTGCGGCGATCGCCATCCTGGTTCACGCAATCCCCGGCGGGCTGTCCGGCGCGATCGCTGCGGGAAGCGCGGCGTCAAAGTTCCGCCTCTTCGATTTCTCGTTCGACCTGACCCGCCCCTACGTATTCTGGGCCGGCGTCATCGGCGGCGCGTTCCTCAACATGTCCACTCATGGAACCGATCAGTACATGGTGCAGCGCTATCTCTGCACGACCAGCGCGCGTAAAGCACAGGCGGCGCTCCTCGTCTCCGGCCTGGTCATCCTCGTGCAGTTCGCCGTCTTCCTTTTCATCGGCGTTCTCCTCTTCGGCTACTATCATCCGGCATCGTTGCCGGGATATGCGACGGGACCAGCGGCCGCGCCATTTCTCGCTCCCGATCAGGTCTTCCCTGACTTCATCGTCCATCACGTACCCATCGGACTCTCGGGGCTGCTCGTGGCTGCGGTCCTGGCTGCTGCGACCTCCCCTTCCGTCAATTCCATCGCCGCAACCGCGGTCTCCGATCTCTACCAACCGCTAGTGCGCGGACGAAGCGACGGCCACTATCTACGCGTCTCGCGCATACTCACGGTGGTTGCCGGCGTCGCCCAGATCGGAGTTGCGCTCGCACTGCAGGGGCAGGCGCGCTCTGCGGTCGACACCGCGCTCGGCGTGGCATCCTTGATCAATGGACCCATTCTCGGCGTCTTTCTACTCGGCTCAGCGCGCCGGGCCGGCCGCATCGGCGCGCTCTGCGGCATGAGCGCAGGCATTGCCGCCGTCACCGCAGTCTTCGCCGCGACGCATATCGCCTGGCCGTGGTACACCGTCATCGGTTCGTTGACTACGTTCGCAGTTGGAACGTTGATTCCGGAGAGGGAACATGCGCCGATTTAGCATCGCCGTTGCCGCACTCCTCGCCGGTTGTCTGACGACGCAACCGCCGACACGCTTCGATCCGGATCGGCTCCAGGCGATCGACCAAACCATCGAGACCGCCATCACCGCGCACAAAGTTCCCGGCGGCGTCTTTCATCTCGAACGCGATGGCGCTGTCTACGAGAGGGCGTACGGCAATCGCGCGCTCGTCCCGGCCGTCGAGCCGATGACGGTCGATACGATTTTCGACGCCGCGTCGATCACGAAAGTCGTGGCCACGACGCCGAGCGTCTGGTTGCTGATCGAGCGCGGGAAGATCGAGCTCGATGCGCCGGTCAGCCGCTACATCCCCGAATTCAAAGGCGGCTGGCGCGACGAGATGACGATCCGCCATCTGCTCACGCACACGTCCGGCCTTCGCCCCGACCTCGACCTCACGCCGCCGTGGAGCGGCTACGACACAGCGATCCGCATGGCGATCGCCGAGGAGCCGCGGCAGAGACCGGGATACGTGTTCCGCTACAGCGACATCAACTTCGAGCTCCTCGGCGAGATCGTGCGCCGCGTTTCCGGCGAACCGCTCGATGTCTTCGCCAAACACGAGATCTTCGAGCCGCTCAAGATGCACGACACGGGATTTCGGGGGTCGGTTGTCGGGGGTCGGGAATCGGAGCAAGACAGCCGCGGATCGGGTGTCGGGAGTCGGGAGTCGGAGAAAGGCAGCTCAATAGCCTCTCCGACCCCCGACCCCCGAAACGCGACCCCCGCACCCGCACACCCCATCGCCCCAACCGAACAAACTCCCGAGGGCATGCTGCGTGGCGTCGTGCACGACCCGACATCGCGGCGAATGGGCGGCGTCGCAGGACACGCCGGACTTTTTACGACCGCGCACGACCTCGCGACCTATTGCCGCATGCTGCTGCGAGGCGGCGCGCCGATCTTTAAAGCGGAGACCGTCGCGAAAATGACCAGCGTCCAAACGCCGGCGAACGTTGCGGTGCGGCGCGCTGGCGGATTCGATCTCGACTCCTCATTCAGCCGCCCGCGCGGCGAGATCTTTCCCCTCGGATCGTTCGGCCACACCGGCTTCACCGGCGGCATGTTCTGGATCGATCCTTTTTCGAAGACGTTCTTCATCTTCCTGTCGAACCGCGTCCACCCGGACGGCAAAGGCGACGTCCTGCATCTCCAGTCCGACCTCGGCACGCTCGCCGCGGAAGCTGCACGTGTGCCGAGGGAGTCGCCGGCCGGGGCGTTGCCGGTGAGGGCTGGCGGCCAGGTGCGTCTCACGTACGGCGGCGCCGACACAAACAACGGAATCGATCATCTCGAAGCGGAGCGCTACGCACCGCTGCGTGGCATGCGCGTCGGTCTCATCACGAACCACACCGGAATCGATCGCGCATGGAACCCGACCATCGACTCGCTGCGAAGCGCGCCCGGCGTCACTCTCGTTGCCCTCTTCTCGCCCGAGCACGGCATACGAGGAACGGCGGACGAAAAGATCGGCGATTCGGTTGATGCAGCCAGCGGCCTTCCGGTCTACAGCCTCTACGCCGACACGCGCAAACCAAAGCCGGAGCAACTGGCCGGACTCGATGCGCTGATCTTCGACATTCAGGACGTCGGCGCGCGCTACTACACCTACATCGCGACGATGGGATTGGCGATGGAGGCGGCGGCCGCGGCGCACATCAAGTTCATCGTTCTCGACCGCGTCAATCCCATCGGCGGCGCCGCCTTCGAAGGACCGCTGCTGCACGGCGAAGAGAGTTTCATCGCCTGGCATTCACTCCCCATTCGCCACGGAATGACCGTGGGCGAGCTGGCGCGGATGTTCAACGACGAGCGGCACATCGGCGCCGACTTGACCGTGATTCCGCTGCAGCGTTGGCGGCGCGAGCTCTGGATGGACGAGGCAGGCCTGCCGTGGATCAACACCTCGCCGAACATGCGCAGCCTGACCGAAGCGACGCTCTATCCCGGGATCGGCATCCTGGAGCAGGCTGTCTCGGTCGGACGCGGCACCGACACTCCCTTCGAGATCCTCGGCGCGCCATACGTGGATGGCGCAACGCTCGCGCGCGAGCTGACGGCAATGTCGCTTCCCGGCATCCGCTTCGAAGCGACGGAGTTCACGCCGGCGTCGAGCAACTTCGCGAAGCAGCGCTGCGGCGGCGTGCGAATGACGATCACCGATCGCAATGCGTGGCATCCGGTCGCGACCGGCGTCGGCATCGCGCTCGTGTTGCACAGGCTCTATCCGAACGATTTCGCGCTCGATAAGGTGGCCAACCTGTTGCGCGATCCGGCAACGCTGGAGGCGATTCGCGCGGGCAAACCATTGTCCGAGATCACCGCGATGTGGCGGGAGGATGAAGCGGCGTTCGCGGTACGGCGGGCGAAGTACCTGTTGTATTGATTCGCGGAAGTCGGGAGTCTAGGGTCGGATCGGCATTAACCCGCTTTCTCACAACGATTTCCGGCCGGCGCGTGTATTCATATCTACCATGGTGTAACAAACTGCGATGTGGAGCACATTCACGCCTACCATGGTGGAGCAAATGCCGACATCGGCCGAATTCCTACGGTCTTTTGCCTGAATTTTGCCGACGCTGACTGATTTCACGCGTCGTTTGACCGATTCCACGCAGGCTCAGCGCACTCTTACGACTACCATGGAGGAATTCATAACAAGATCGACTGAAATCACGTCTACCATGGTGGAGTTCACGCCGACATTGCGTGAATTTATGCCATCGAAGAGCGATTTCTTGCCGCCATTGTCCGCTTCATCACGGGGTTAGACTGGATTCACGCCGTCTCAGAGCACGTTCACGTCTACCATGGAGGAATTCAACAGGTGTTCGAGCAAATGCACGTCTACCATGGAGGTATTCATACCGACACTCCGTGAATTCATGCCATCGAAGAGCGATTTCTTGCCGCCATTGTCCACTTCATCACGGGGTTAGCCGGGATTCACGCCGTCTCAGAGCACATTCACGTCTACCATGGAGGAATTCATCAGGTGTTCGAGCAAATGCACATCTACCATGGAGGTATTCATACCGACATTGCGCGAATTCACGCCGTCGAAGAGTGATTTTTTGCCGTTGTCCTTTTCATCACGGGGTTAGATAACTCCGACACCCCACTCCCGACTCCCGAACTCGTGGTAACCGTTTTCGTACGCTTTACGACTTCGACGACCGCCGCTTCGACGGCGCGTTCTGCCAGGAGAATCCGTTCTTCAGCGTTGCGCTCGTGCTGCCCACCGTCACCACGACATCTTTCGTCCCGGCGGCTCGCGCCGGAAACGTCGCATGCAGTGTGACCGGATCGACCACCTGCACACCGGTCGCCGCGACGCCGTCGACGGTGACCGTCGTCGGGAGAGTCGTGGTGAAGCCTGCACCGAAGATCGTGACGACTACCGGTCCGGCGCCAGGCGCGCCGAGGGGGAGGACAATGTTCGGGGTCACGCTGATCACCGCCAGCGGCGGCACCGAGTACGTGAACCCTCCGGTAGCAGTCGCTTTCGAACTGTCTGGATTCGTGACGACGACGTCAACCGCGAGTTGAGCCGTCACCGGGCCCAGCGGCGTGCGTGCGGTAATCGATGTCGAGCTGACCACATTTACGTCCGTCGCATCGGACGCGCCGATTTTCACTGTCGCGCCGCTCTGGAAGTTCGTCCCTGTGATCGTGATCAGCGTCCCTCCCGTTGTTGGCCCGGTGGCCGGAGAGACATCAGTGATCGTCGGCGCGGGGAGAGCGTAGGTGAAGCCCTGCGGCAGCGTCGCCGACTGCGCGTCGGTGTTCGTGACGACGACGTCGACCTTACCGACGGTATGCGCGGGAGTCGTGGCCGTAATCGAAGTCGAAGTCACGGTCACATTCGTTGCCGGCGTTCCGCCGAACTTGACGGTGGCGCCGGACAGGAACCCGGTTCCGCTGATCGTGACCGAGGTGCCCCCGGTCTGACTCCCGCTGGTTGGAGCGATGCTGCTGATCGTTGGCGCCGGGTTGGTCACCGCTTTTACGATCAGAAGTCCGAACATGCTGGAGTGGCCGGTGCCGCAGTCCGGGACATTGCAAGCAAACTGGAAGTTGCCGGCCGTCGTGGCCGTAAACGAGATCAGCTTGGAAGAGCCGCGCGCAACGTTCACTCCGTTTTCGACGTAGGTCTCCATCAGTAAGCCGTGACCCACGGTCGAGGCGTCGTTGGAGGGGACGCTGAACGTGATGTTCACCAGATCCCCCTGGTTTACCGTGATTGAGTTGGGCGTGAACGAAAAGCTCTTCGCCGTCATGGCGATGTTCTGGACCGCGAGGCCCTGAATGCTCTCTGGTTGCGGAATCACTGGTCCGTGCGACGAGCCCGCTTCGAGGACAGCCTTCAGCCGCGCAAGATGCTCCGCCTCCGCCTCGGGAGACATGGTCATCATCGAATGATCGTGTTGTGCAACGTTATTTTGTGCAGCCGCGCCGATCGTCATGAGCATCGTGACAACGGCTGTAACCATCGCTCTCCGCATTAAGGTCTCCCGAAACATGAGTTTTTCAAGTCCAAGCTTGAAGAATACCCACATTCGACAGCCGCGCAACCGCGCTGTTTACAACTTCACAATGATGTTGCGCCGTTCGAGCAGCCAGAGAATGGCCAGCCAGAACGCGACAAAGGCGAGTCCGCCGAGGAGAGAAGCGAACTTTGGGGGGAACCAGGGAGCGAAGACGACATCGTAGACGGCCTGATGAAGGGAGACTTTCTTTCCGCCAACGTCGAGCTTGATGAGCGAGTCGGTGCAGCGCGCCATCACCCCCGAGCCGACGAACGCGACGAGAGGATTGAGGCCGTAGATCGCGAACGGCCGCGACCAGCCGCGAACCTGGTTTACGTCGAGGATCCAGAGACAAGTGGCCAGCATGACGCAGGCGAACCCGGCAGTGAAGACGACGTAGCTCGACGTCCAGAGATTCTTGTTGATCGCAAAGACCCAGCTCCACAACTCGCCGGCGACCATGGCCAGACATCCCACGCCGAAAAGCCCCGCGATCCGATCGAGCAGCGAGCGTTTCTTGTCCGTCAGCCAACGGCCGGCGAAGATGCCGAGCATTGCGGTGGCGATCGCCGGCAGCGTCGAGAGCGGACCTTCGGGGTCCCACGTTTTCGTCGAGACCCAGATGTGATTCGTGCCGAGGATGAGACGGTCGGTGTAGGCGGCCAGAGTCTTGTCCGGCTGATCGAGGAGGAAGTAGCCGATCGAGCCGGTGCCGGGAACGGGGACGAGCGTCATGATCATCCAGTAGCCGAGGAGGATGGCGATGACGATGGCGATCTGCTGCCGCCACGAGGTGCGCAACGTCAGGAGCGCCGCGCCAATGTACGCAAATCCGATCCGCTGCAGCACGCCCATGAATCGAAGGTGTTGCGCGCGCCAAACGACCCGCTGAAGAAATGTCGGATCAGGGATGCCAGCCATCTTCCCCCACCAGAAGAATGGGAAGGCGTTGAGCAGCACACCGGCCAGCACGATCATCAGTCCGCGGCGAATGATCTTCATCGTCAGCGTCGCGGGATCGCGCTTGCTGAGCGAGAGATGCGTCGTCACGCCGACGATGAAGAGAAAGAACGGGAAGACGAGATCGGTGGGCGTCCAGCCGTTCCAATCCGCATGCTCGAGCGGCGGGTAGATCGCGCTCCAACTCCCCGGATTGTTGACGAGCAGCATTCCGGCGATGGTGATGCCGCGAAACACGTCGAGCGCCAGGAGCCGTTCGGATGGCGCAGGCTCGGGAGCGATGGTGGACACGAGGTAAGGGTAGCAGGTGTCTGTGTTGCGCTGCGCGCGTTGTCGGTTGTCGGTTGATTGCGCTTCGCGCGTTAGGAAGCGGGCCGAGTCGATGCGGCGATCCGGAGAACCGACAACTGACAACGCGCGCAGCGCAATCAACCGACAACGCGCGCAGCGCAACTACCGAGTGAGCGCGCTACTATTAGGATCGTGCATAAAACAACTCGGGCGTTGCTCTTCCTTTTCTGCGTCGTGATGTTGTGCATCGGCGCCGCGCGGCGGCGGACCGCTACTCCTCCGGAATCAGCCCCGCTCGATGCCCGCCGGTCATTCGCTGTGACCGACAAGGCCATCCTCGATGCGTTTTCCTTCGAGCGGGTTCTGACGACGCTCACGGCAGGAACGCAAACTACGCCTGCACAGCTTTACCAGCAGTGGCTCGATACGTTTAACGCGAAGCCCGGGCTGGTCTCGGCCAATGGACCTCATTGCGACGATTTCACGACCGACGGCGGAGCTTCCTTCAACGGGTTTCCGCGCCGCTGTCCGGTTCCGGAAGGGTTGTTTGCGAACGATCAGCCATTCGCTCCGGGTCGTTTCATCGCCATCGGCATCACCAATCGCTTCGACCTGGCTCCCGCTGATGGCTCGAATTGCGGACAGTACCGGCTCGTCTTTGCGCGGCCATCGCCCGCCTCCCCGGATATGTTTCACATCATCTTCGAGGCGGTTCTTCCGAATCCGAATCCCGAAGCCGGTCTGTACGGATGCCGTCCGGTAGCGGCATTCTGGGCGGGCTTGTCCGCGGTCGGATCGGTGGACGAACGGCGCGCGCAACTGGAGATGTTCTTCTTTCAGGGATTGCCCGGCTTCTCGCCGGTTGTCCGGGCCGAGAATTACAGTGGCGCCGGCGGCATCCGAACATCGCAGAGGACCGGTTCGGTGGGAAACCGCATGTACCAGTTCCGCGCCACGAGAGATTGCGCGGCCGGTGATTGCCGCATCAGCATGAGGCCCGACGTTCTGGAGAACATGGTCTTCGGTACCTTCTTTGATTCCCATCTCGACACGCCGCAGGCCCGCCGTTTCCGCGACGAATTCGTGAAGCAGGTCAGCACCCTCGCTGTTCGAGACGTCAACGAATACTTCATGAGCGTTCCATCCGAATATCTCATGGCTGAATCCGATCCAAGCGACAACGTACCCCTATTCATTCTTGACACGCCGTTCAACAAGGGGTTGGCCACACCCGCGGGAACGGACTTCAGCAACCGAATCGCGGCGGAGCTGACACGGATCGGAAGCACTCTGACGCCATTGCAGATCGTTGTACGTGCGGACACACAGACGTGCATCGGCTGCCATGCTGTGAGTGGTCCCGTCGGTGAAGGAGTGGTGTTCCCTCGCGCGGGCAACAATCTCCAGCACCTCGATGAGCATGTGACGGAGACCGGCGAGGCTGGCGTGGGATCGCGCTTTGCCATCTCCCCAGCCATGCAGGTCTTCATCCCTCATCGAATGAAGGTGATGCAGGATTTCCTCAACAGTGGGAAGGCGCCGGTGCACTCGGACTCTGGTGCGACCATCGGCGGCGGCCGTAGCGTGCAGTAGTCAGAGGGAATCTCTGTGATCTCTGTGATCTCTGTGATCTCTGTGTCTCCGTGGTGATGCTTCTTTGGCACATACCTAGCGCGTCAACGCCCGATATCTGGTCAGATGCCGCACCGCGCCCGCCTTGTCCCCTTGCCTCTCCATGATTCCAGCCAGGTTGTAGTGGGCGTCAGGATTCTCCGGATCGAGCTCGAGAGCTCTTCGGTACGCGTCGGCGGCCTCCGTCAGGCGGCCGAGGTCATCGAGTGCGACGCCGAGGTTGAACATCGCTACGGGATGCTGCGCGTCGGCCATGAGCGCAGCGCGATAGTGAACTTCCGCCGCGGCGGGCTCGCCGTTTTCGTGCAGCAACCTGCCGAGGTTCACGTGGGCGTCGATGTGGGCAGGATCGAGAGCCACCGCTTTTTCATACGCATCCCTCGCCTCCTCGGGCGCGCTGACTTCGAGGTCCGATCCCAGCTCGTACCAGGCATCGGCACCGAGGTCGTCATCGCGGCGAGACCTCGCCTCGCGCACGGCGGCGAGCGCGACCGGCTTGGTCTTGTCCGCAATCTCCGCGACGGAAAAATCGAAGAGCGACTGGCCTGACTCTGGATTCCAAACCGTCTCGCCGTCGCGGACGACGACACGCTCCCCGTCCGCGGCGATGCGGACTCCGGCGATCGATCGTCCTTCCGGCAACTGCTCGCGCACGTTCGCCAGCACGCGGCGAATCTTGCGCGTCGGAATGTGCGCCGCGGTCAGCTCGGCGGCTGTGCGAAGAATGACGAGGTCCTGAAATCCGAAGTGAAGATCGCCACCGGCGTCACGTTCCGGCGTCAGAAATCCCTTCGCCGCATACGAGCGGATCTGCGCCGCGGAGAGCCCGAGCATGGCCGAGACTTCCCGCACGGAGTAGGACATAGCTCGATTCTAGCGGAGAGAACGCGCGCGAGCGGCCGGTTGGCGGCGAGACGCCGCCAGGCCAGCTGCCGGGACGGCAGCGTTCCGCTGTTCTAACGGGAGCGCGAGCCGGCTTTGGCGGCGACCTTTCGCGCCGACGCCTGCGCCGGCTTGCGTTTCTCTTCCGCTTTCGCCTGCATCCGCACTGGTGCCGCGTTGCTCTTCGTGGTGGACTTCGCGCGCGGCTTGGCCAGGCTGGCCTTGAGCGCTTCCATCAAGTCGATAACCTGCGCACGCGGCTCTTCGACGAGGTTCGAGGTGATCTCCTCCCCCTCGATCTTCCGCTGAATCGTGGCCCGGATCCGGTCGGCCACTTCATCGCGGTAGTTCTCGGGATGGAATTCGTCGGCGGCTCCCATCTCAGCGAGTTGCACGGCCATCTTCAGCTCGTTGTCCTTGACGATGGCGTCGCCGAGGTCGAGCTCGTCCATCGAGCGGATCTCGTTGGGATAGAAAAGTTGCTGCATCACCAGGCCATTGCCAAGGGGACGAAGGATGACGAGGTACTGCTTGCCGCGCGCCGCATACTTCGCCAGCGCCCAGCGTCCGGTCTGCTCCATCGCCTTCGTGAGCAGAGAGTAGGCGCGCTCGCCGCCTTTGTCCGGCGCAACGTAATTCGCTTTCGCGAAGTAGATCGGATCGATCGCTTCCTTCGGCAGGAACTCGCTGATCTCGATCGCCTGCGTGGCCTTCTCTTCCAGCGTCTTCAGCTCTTCCTCGTTGAAGAGGACGTACTGTCCCTTTGCGAATTCGAAGCCTTTGACGACCTCTTCGCGCGAGATGGTGCGCTCGTCTTTGGGACAGAAGAGCTGCTGCTGGACGCGATTCCCGCAGTCCTTGTGAATCATGTTGAAGCTGATCTTCTCGCTCGCCTCGGTGGCCGAGAAGAGCTTCACCGGGATCGAGACGAGGCCGAAAGCAATCTGACCGGAAGCAAACGCGCGAGGCATATCGACTCCTTTAGGTGACCAAAAGGGTGTGCATGTTAGCAGATGGGGGGAATCGTGTGTCGGGAGTCGGGGGTCGGAGCGACGGCGATAAACTCTCGCGGTGCCTCTCTCCGACATCCGACCCCCGAAACCCGACACCCGCCGCAAAGCCATCTACGCAGCGGTGAAACGCATCCCGCGCGGGCGCGTGGCAACGTACGGACAGATCGCCACGATCGCTGGTCTCGACGGTCACGCGCGCCAGGTCGGCTACGCATTGCACGATCTGCCCGGCGGCAGCGACATCCCCTGGCATCGCGTCATTAACGCGCGCGGCGAGATCTCCCCGCGTAGCGCCGGCGACTCCCACGAATTGCAGCGGATGCTCCTCGAAGCCGAAGGCGTGGAGTTTGATCTGGCCGGGCGGGTGGCGCTGAACCGCTATCGATGGGGAGGCGGCAAACGGTGAGCGATGGATGATTCTCCGCGTGCTCCGCGTCTCCGCGTGACAAGTCTCTCGTGAAATCAATACGGAATCGCGCCAGCGACAGGCCCGTTCTAAGCCCCGTGACCGACACCCACCCGAATCCTCCGCTGAAGGTCGCTCTCTTCAACGGTCTCCGCCGCCGATGCCCTCGCTGCGGCGAAGGGCAGCTCTTCCGGCGAGGCCTCAAGACTTACGAACGCTGCTCGGAGTGCAACCTGCTCTTTCAGCGCGACTACGGCGACACACTGATGTTCATGATCATCACCGACCGTATCCCCATCCTTTTCGGGATCGCCGCGCTCTACTTCGGGATTCATCCGAACGGCTGGGCCAGCACCGTCTTCTTCTTCGCTGCTCTCTCCGTTCCGCTGCTGGCCACGCTCCGCGAGCGTCAGGGACTCGCGCTCGCGCTCGATTACGTCCTGCGCGTCAAGCTCAGCGATCCATCCGACGAGCTGCACGCTGCCAGCCTGCCCAGCCACAGCGCGTAGCCGGCAACCAACCACTCACACCGTATTCGAGAAATCGAACGGCGATTCGTCCGCGAACGGATCGCTGTCGTTCGTCACGGCCAGCTTCGAATCCATCTCCTCGCGGGCCATGTCCGACGTCGACTGGATCCCCTGCAGCTTGAGGCGGAACTCGTCGGGATTCGAGGCCCGGCGCAGCGCTTCATCAAGCGTGATCAGACCGTTCTTGTACAACACGTACAGCGACTGATCGAACGTCTGCATGCCGTACTGCGACGTGCCGGCGGAGATCGCGTCTTTGATCAGCTTCGTCTTTTCCTTGTTCTCGATGCAGTCCCGGATGTACCCGGTCGAGATCATGACCTCGGCGGCCGGGACGCGGCCAAGCCCGTCCGCTCGCGGCAGCAGGCGCAGCGAGACGACTGCCTTGAGGACGGCCGCGAGTTGCAGACGGATCTGTTTCTGCTGGTGCGGCGGAAAGACCGAGATGATGCGGTTGATCGTCTCAGTGGCATCCATCGTGTGCAGCGTCGAGAGCACGAGGTGGCCCGTCTCGGCGGCGGTGAGCGCCGTCTCGATCGTCTCGTAGTCGCGCATTTCGCCGACCAGGATGACGTCAGGGTCTTGACGCAACGCTGAGCGAAGTGCCTGCGAGAACGACTTCGTGTCCACTTCGATCTCGCGCTGATTGACGATCGATTTCTTGTCGCGGTGAAGGAACTCGATCGGATCCTCGACCGTCATGATGTGCTCGGTGCGGTGGGCGTTGATGTAATCGATCATCGCCGCCAGCGTGGTCGACTTGCCCGAGCCGGTCGTGCCGGTGCAGAGGATCAATCCGCGCCGCTCTTCGGCGATCTTCTCGAGGATGTTCGGCAGCATCAGCTCGCGGATGGAGAGAATCTTGACCGGGATGACGCGAAGGACCATGCCCACGGTGCCGCGCTGCTGAAAGATGTTGCAGCGAAAACGCCCGAGGCCGGGAACGGAGTAGGCGATGTCGATCTCGTAGTTGTTCTTGAACTTTTCCTTCTGGCGCGACGACATGATCGAGAAGGCCATGGCGATCGTGTCTTCCTGCATGAGGCGCTTCAGCTCGACGAGCGGAACGAGCTCGCCATCGCAGCGGATCACCGGATGGGAGCCGACTTTGATGTGAAGATCCGACGCGCGGCGTTCGGCGGCAATTTTCAGCAGGTCGTTGATGTGCACGGCGCTCTCCTAGGAAACGCTTATTTTATGTCATCCCTGCGTACAATTCGCGTCTCATGACCCTGACCCGCCACGATGACCTCGCTCTGCGCTACGTCCTGAACGTTCCCAGCGGTAAACCCGATGACGCGGAACTGCCTCTCGTCATCGTCATGCACGGACGAGGCGCGGACGACAACGACCTTGCCGACCTCGCACCGATGATTGACGACGGCTACCGTTTCGTCTTCCCGAATGCGCCGAAAAAGTTCGAACCGATGCCGGGATACTCGTTCGGATATTCGTGGTTCGACGGCTGGCCGCCTGAGGGGGATTCGATCGTGCGGTCGCGGGAAGAATTGCTCGCGCTGATCGATGAACTGGTCGAGCGCTATCCGACACCCGAGGGGAAGCTCGTAGTCGCAGGATTCTCGCAAGGCGGGCTGATGGCCATCGACGCCGGCTTCCGGACGAAGCAGAAAGTCGCGGGCATCGTCGTCATGAGCGGCGCGATCTACGAGGCAGACATGCCCGACCTTCGGGCGCATCGCGACCTGCCCGTTCTCGTCATCCACGGCACGCAGGACGACATGGTCAAGGTCCTGTACGCGCGCCGAACGCGCCACGTCCTCGAGGAACACGGCGTGATCCCGGAGTATCACGAGTTCCCGATGGGCCATCACGTGACTCAGGAGTCGATGGCGGTGGTGCGGGAGTTTCTGAAGCGTGTTTTGTAACGCAGAAGCACGGGCCGAAATCAATGTCTATCGTTATATTCTCCGCGCATGAACGATCGCTTTGCCGCCCTCTATCCGCAGCATCTTGAGACCGTGAAGGCCCGTCACGACAAGGCGCTGGCCGAGGCGGGGTTCGATCACATCATCATCTTTGGCGGCGAGATCCATATTCAATTTCTCGACGACTCGTTCTATCCGTTCAAGGTCAATCCGCATTTCAAGTCGTGGGTACCTATCGTCGACAACCCGCACTGCTTCATCGTCTACACGCCGGGGAAGACTCCGCTGCTCGTCTACTACCAGCCGGTTGATTACTGGTACAAGCCGGCGGGCGCGCCTCAGGGATACTGGACCGATCACTTCGACGTCCGCGTCATCGGGACCGCGGAAGCCGCCAAAGAATTCTTTCCGACAACAGGGCGCACGGCATTCGTCGGTGAGCCCAGCGACCTGCATGGCGGCGAAGCGAATCCCGAGGGGCTGCTGAACGCGCTGCACTTCGAGCGCTCGTGGAAGACCGATTACGAGATCGCCTGCCTCACCGAGGCCAATGTGCGCGGCGTACGCGGGCATCGCGCGGCGGCGCGCGCGTTCCGCGAGGGGAAGTCGGAGTTCGAGATCCACATCGACTACCTTCTCCACTCCAGCCAGGCCGAGGAGGAGCTCCCCTACGGCAACATCATCGCCCTCAACGAAAACGCCTCAGTGCTCCACTACCTCAACCACGTGCGGGAGCAGCCGGGTGATCTACGCTACTCGTTCCTGATTGATGCCGGCGCGCAGTGCAACGGGTACGCATCCGACATCACGCGTGCGTATGCCCGTGACGAACAGGGCGAGTTCGCACGCATGATCGAAGCGATGGATGCGATGCAGCAGCGCCTCTGCACGATGGCGAAACCGGGCGTGAACTACATCGACATCCACATGGCTGCGCACGCCGAGGTGGCGAAGATCCTTTTTGATTTCGGCTTCGTTCGCGATGTCGATGCGGAGGGCATCGTCGAGAAGAAGATCAGTTCCACCTTCTTCCCCCACGGCGTCGGCCATTTCCTCGGATTACAAGTTCACGACGTGGCCGGCTTCCACGGAAATCGCGCCGGCTGCATCATCGCCAAACCGGAGGGTCACCCCTACCTGCGCCTCACGCGCATCATCGATCCACGCATGGTCTTCACGATCGAGCCAGGCCTCTACTTCATCGAGTCGCTGCTCGCCGATCTTCGCAAGAGCGAGAACGCGAAGTACGTGAACTGGACCAAGGTGGACGAGTTCCGCAAGTTCGGAGGTATCCGGATCGAGGATGACATCGTGGTGACGGATAGCGGGTATATCAATCTGACGCGCGATGCATTTGGGGCTGCGGAGCAGTAACGCACGGCACGCGTCGCTTGTGAATTCAGACTATCGCGCCGAGGTAGACTAAGGTCATGGTCGAGCACCGCGATCAGCGGACATTGGACACACGGCGTGCCGACGCCGATTACCGGAGTTTCCCCTCATTCGCAGACTGGTTAGCAAGCACGAATGTGGATACCGGGAGATGGGAACGATATTCGAGTTTGCTCCAAGAGCGCACAGACCTCACTCCTGAATTGCTTGCGCGAGCTCGTGAAGTGGCGAAACGCGCTGCAGCCGTCGATACAGGAGCAATCGAAGGGCTCTATGACGTGGACCGCGGCTTCACGTTCACGGTCGCAATGCAGATGGCGACATGGGAGTCTCAACTCGACGCCAAAGGTCATCGCGTACGCTCGATCATCGAGGCTCAGTTGGGCGCCTACGACTTTGTACTGGATTTCGCAACCCGGGCTGTACCAATCGCAGAGGCTTGGATTCGCGCCCTTCACGAAGTCATGTGCAAGGGCCAGGAGACGTACAGCGTATCCACCGAGGTGGGCACGCAAGAGCACCCGTTGCCTTTGGGCCGATACAAGGCGCTTCCGAACCACGTCCTGAAGAACGACGGCGTTACCCACTCTTACGCTCCAGTCGATCAGGTACCCTCGGAGATGCATCGCCTTTGTTTGGAAGTTGAAAGCCCCGATTTCGCTTCAGCGCACCCTGTTCAGCAGGCTGCATATATCCACTATGCGCTCGTGGTGATCCATCCTTTTGCGGACGGCAACGGGCGTGTGGCAAGAGCCCTGGCATCGGTTTATAGCTATCGGGCCATCTCTGTTCCGTTGGTCATGCTGGCGGAGCATCGTCTCGAATACTACGACTCGCTTTCCGGGGCCGATGATGGTGACTACCAACGGTTTGTGGATTTTGTTCTGGCGCGAACGCTTGACTCCATCCAGCTTGTCTCAGAAACGCTGAAGGCAGCCGGGGTTCCCGCGCCGATTGAGGCTGCGCGAGGGCTTAAGCAGGTGTATTTGACGCGTGGAGGCTTTACACATCCCGAAGTCGATGCAGCCGGCTACAAAGTGTTTGATGCTTTTATTGCTGAAGTGAAGAGACAGGCCGGGGCGCTCCAAACCAGCGAACTTTCCATAGCATGCACCGGCGAGAATACTGCCGCCAACCTACTGGATAGTGATTATCGGGTCCCAGTTGCGACGGGGCCAAGGCTAGCAAACGTTCAGCTACACACGTCTCCACCAGCTCAGGCCGATCTCTTGCGTCGCGTAACTCTGGAGGTCCCGCGCGACTCGGGAAAGGAAGACGATATCCTCCTCCGCTGCATCGAGACAGGCGAATTCTTCGGCGCGCGAGTAACCGAGGCCTATCCAGCCGTAACCAGCACGCTTCAGTTGCGACTCGCCGTATTCGCACATGGTCTCCTGGGACGGGCGATTGCCGACATAACGAAGACTGCGGCAATTGTCCTTCGGCGGAACGGGTACTGACTGCTTGCCAGAATGCCCCGGATGCGCGATCATCCCCTCGGAGCGGTGACCACGGGTCCAAGTTCCGGCTTTGAGATCTTTGTGCCGGGGCGTCAGGACAGCTCTCAGAGCGAAATCCCGTTATCGGGAGCGCCTATCTCATTTGTCGGCACCGCTCCTTTTTTCTTCTTTTCTCAGGTTGAGCGCAACCACGGCGCCTCCCGGATGACTCATCTCCCGCATCATGATCTCGTTCTCGGTCATCACGATCACAGTTGACGAGCGAGTGCCATAACTGCGATCGGGTAGCGAGACGAAGACTTCCTGCTCGATCGGCCCGCCGCGCGGCGTCGTCAGAAAGCGCATCAGTTCGTCAACAAGTTTACCAGGCGAATGATCGAGCACGCCGGCCATCGCTTCGCGCGCGACGGCAATCTTCGGCCAGTCGATCAACGCAGGCGCGTTGCTGACGGCGAAGATGCCCGCGGGCAGGAGACTCGCGGACACATCGCTGGCGACGTGCGCGACGCGCGTTCGATCGCCGGCGATGAGATGGAATCCGGCGTATTCATTCGGCTGGATCTGTTGCGAGTAGTCGAGCGGATCGAGGTCCGATCGTACGAAGTTCCCAACCAATTCTCCGCGTGAGTGTGGGTTGGCGACATCGATGCCGCGGATGTTCGTCACCGCGGCGAAGCGGCCGTTGCGCGTGACTGCGAGCCAGCTTCCGCCGGCGCGGAGATCGCGGCCGCCGGCGATGTTCTTGTCGTCGTCCCAAACGTGCAAAGGGCGCGTGGGACGGTCGTAAAACTCGTCGCGGTTCGCGGCGATGACGATCGGGAAGTGCGCGGAGGTGCGGACGGCGATGGCGATGAGGCACATGTCGCGGTGATGGTAATCCTCGTGTTGGGGTCGCCGCCGGGCCGGCGGCGGTACAGCCGGCGGGCCGCCGGCGCTACGTTTGGCCGTCGTGGCGTTATGTCGTTATCGGGGCAAGAGATGCTTCTGCACTTTGCCGAGGGCGGTGCGGGGGATCGAATCGACGGGCACGAATCGGCGCGGGACCTTGAACGATGCCAGTTGTTCGCGGCAGCAGCGCTCGAGGGAATCGATGTCGAGTGCGGACTCGGGCACAGCAACGATGAATGCGACCGGGACCTCTCCGCGCAGTTCGTCCGGCTCTCCTACCACCGCGGCCTCGGCCACGCCGGGTTGTTCGAGCAGCAGCTCTTCGATCTCGCGGGGATAGATGTTGAAGCCGCCGGAGATGATGAGATCGGACTTGCGGCCGAGCAGCGTGTAGTAGCCGTCATCGGAACGCGACGCCAGATCGCCGGTGCGGAAACAGCCATCGGTGAAGGCAGCGGCGGTGGCGTCTGGACGGCGCCAGTAACCGGCGAAGACATTCGGGCCGCGGACGAGTAGCTCGCCATCCTCGATGCGCACGGAGATGCCCGGCAGCGGAAAGCCGACGGTTCCGGCGCGACGCTCACCTATGAACGGATTGCTCAACGTCATGAAGGTTTCGGTCATGCCGTAGCGCTCGAGGATGGCGTGGCCGAACAGCTCGCGAAAACGGTCGAACACGTTCGCCGGCAGCGGTGCGGAGCCGGATACGAAGAGACGCATTCGTGCCCCGATCTTGCGCGCGGCATCAGGCGGCGTGTCGAGCAAGCGGACATAGATCGTCGGCACGCCGAAGAAAAGCGTCGGCTGGAACTCGTTGAATTCGTCGAGCGCTGTTCGGCGGTCGAAACGCTCCAGCAGCCGCATCCGGCAGCCGCTAGCAAGCCAGCAGTGCAGCCCATTGCCGAGGGCGTGGATGTGGAAGAGAGGGAGAGCGAGAAGGAAGCGATCGCGATCGCTGATCTGCCACATCGTCAACAAGTTGACGGCATTGGCGGCGAAGTTGTTGTGCGTCAGCACGGCGCCCTTCGACGCGCCGGTAGTGCCGGACGTGTAGATGATCGCGGCGGGGGTGTCGCCGTCGAGATCTTCGGCTGGTCGCTCGCTGCTCGCGGTCGCCGCCTCGTTCATCAGTGCCGGCAGATCCTCCTCGCGGATCACGAATCGCGGCTCCGCGTCGCCGGTGATGTGTGCGATCTCGCGGTCGCGGTAAAGGATGTTGATCGGGACGAAGATCACGCCGAGCTTGACGCAGGCGAGATACAGATCGATCAGCTCGATGCGATTGGCGAGGTAGACAGCGACGCGGTCGCCCTTCGCCAGCCCGCGAGCGCTGAGCGCATGCGCGAGACGGTTGCTGCGATTCTCGAGCTCGCCGAATGTGAACTCCGCTCCTTCCCACTCCAACGCGATCTGGTCTCGCCGCGCGATGAGCGATAGGTCGAAGAGATGGAGGAGGTTCATTGCCAGGCGATGATATTGCCTGGTTGGGGGTGGGGCGTGGGGAGTGGGGGGTGGGAGAGATCAGCGGCTGAATGATGCCCGCGCGGTGCGCGCCCGAAAGTTAAATCAATCTCCCACACCCCACGCCCCACCCCCCACACCCCAAAACGCCATCGCACGCTGCTTGCACTCGAAATCAGCGCAGTGGCAAATCAGAAGACAGCACGCAAGCGCGCCGTCGGCGCGGAGATCGTCGACGGCGGCGTCGATTTCCGGGTCTGGGCTCCTGACCGTAAGAACACCAGCGTCGTCGTCGACGGCCTCGCGATTCCTCTCGACCGCGAGGCAGACGGCCATTTCCGAGGAACCGTCGCTGACGCGCGCGCAGGCACCCGTTATCGATTTCGCCTCGATGACGACGACAAGCTCTATCCCGATCCTGCCTCACGCTTTCAACCTGACGGCCCGCATGGCGACTCCGAGGTTGTCGATCCTGCCGCGTATCGATGGAACGACGGCGCGTGGTCAGGTGTCGACAAGCGCAATCTCCTCATCTACGAGATGCACATTGGCACCTTCACTACCGAAGGTACCTGGCGCGCTGCCATCGCGCACCTCGGCGCGCTTCGCGACATCGGTATCAACCTCCTCGAAGTCATGCCCGTTCACGAGTTCCCCGGACGCTTCGGGTGGGGATATGACGGCGTCGATCTCTGGGCGCCGTCGCATTTGTACGGCCGGCCCGACGACTTCCGTGCTTTTGTCGACGCCGCACACGCTCACGGCCTCGGCATCATTCTCGACGTCGTCTACAACCACTTCGGGCCCGACGGCTGCTATCTGCGGCAATTCACGAAGGAGTACTTCACGAACAAGCACGTGAACGACTGGGGCGAGTCGATCAACTTCGAAGGCGATGGTTCCGCCGGCGTGCGCGAGCTCGTCTCCGAGAATGCCGCGATGTGGATCGACGAGTTTCATCTCGACGGATTGCGCCTCGACGCCACGCAGTCGATCAACGACGCGTCCGATGAGCATGTTCTCGCGCTGATCGTGCGGCGGGCGCGCGCCGCAGCGGCCGGCCGATCCATTTTTCTCGTCGCAGAGAACGAGCCGCAGGATGTCGCGCTTATCGACGATTACGGCCTCGACGCGCTCTGGAACGACGACTGGCATCACGCGGCAATGGTCGCCGCAACGGGACGGCGCGAGGCTTACTACACCGACTACTTCGGCACGCCGCAGGAATTCGTCTCGATGGCGCAGTTCGGCTTTCTCTACCAGGGCCAGTACTACTCGTGGCAGGAAGAGCCGCGCGGCACGTCGTCGCTGCACCTATCGCCGAGGCAACTTGTCTGCTTCACGCAGAATCACGACCAGATCGCCAATTCGGGACGGGGCGAGCGGCTACAGCAACTGACGAGTCCCGGTCGTTTTCGCGCACTGACCGCACTGCTCCTCCTCGGACCGAACACGCCGATGCTGTTTCATGGGCAGGAGTTCGGTGCAACCACTTCTTTCCTCTACTTTGCCGATCACAATCCCGAACTGGCGAGGGCGGTCGGCAAAGGGCGCCGCGAGTTCCTGGAGCAGTTCCCTTCCCTGCTCCAGATGAAGGGCCAGTTCGCGCCACCTGAGTCCGAGGAGACGTTTATGCGATGCAAACTCGACGATGGTGAGCGCATCGCGAACGTGGAGATGATTGCTCTTCATCGCGACCTGATACGACTCCGCCGCGAGATGACCGGTACGGTGCGCGGCGCCGTGCTCGCCGAGGAAGCATTCGTGCTCCGCTTCGACAATCGCCTCCTCATCATCAACCTCGGGCGCGAGGTGCACCTCGACGTTGTGCCCGAACCGCTTCTCGCGCCGCCCGCGAAGCAAAAGTGGGAATTGCTCTGGTCGAGCGAGTCGCCGGACTACGGCGGAACGGGAACGCCGGCAATCGAGATCGGTGGGAGATGGTGCGTACCGGCGCAAGCGGCCGTATTACTGGCCGCAACGTAGTGCAGACATTCTTGTCTGCATGCGCCGGGCGTCCTTGCCCGGCGCTGATGGGTGATGATGATTGACAGCGACCGAACGCAGCGACGATCACGACCGCGCGTAAGACCGTGACCGTGAAAGAACCCACGATCGCGCCGCAACCCCCGCCGGGCAGGGACGCCCGGCGGTAGCAGGCAAGAATGCCTGCACTACGTTGTCAGCAATTTGCCGGGCCAGGCTTCTTCGGCTTTGCGGATCCAGTGGCCGGTGCGGATCTCGGAGAGGCGGTCGGCGGTGGTGTCGAAGATCGTCGTGTGAAGGTCGCCGCGGTTGCGGAACTCCGCTCGGCTCAGTGCTTCGATGCGGCCGTCGGCGTGACGGACGAAGACACGGTTGGCGTCGAGGATCGAGACGCCGAGCTCCTGCTCAAATTGTTTGAGGAGGCCGAACATGCGGTCGATTGAACACCCCGAGGTTTCGCTGCGCTCGTCGACGGCAAGGGCCAGGAAGCTGCCGAAGAGCAACTCACGGGCGGACGTGACCGGTACCTCGTGCGCCGCCCACCCATCGAGAAAGCGGTCAACGCGGTCGAGAAACTGTTTGCTCTGTGTTTCGTTCAATGCAGGCGAGATGGCGAACAGCCACATGCGGGCGTAGTCGTCGAGTTGGTTGATGTCGATTCGTGGCACGATTTCTCCTTGGAAGGATGAATGATGAACGGGTAACCGGCTGCATTATTCATCGTTCCTCGTTCATCCTTCATCATTCATCCTTCATCATTCACTCTCATGAGCCTCGCAAGATTGATGCAACGCTTCAAAAGTGGCGTCTGTACCGACGAGCGGCCGCCGCAACAGCAGGACCCGCTGCGCCTCGCGACAGCGGCGGTGCTGCTCGACATCGGATACGCAGACGGCACTCTGAGCTCCGAGGAGGATGAGGATCTCCTCGGCTACCTCAAACGCGCTTTCGCTCTCGATGACACGATGGCGCAGGAGCTCGTAAAAGCTGCGGACGAGATTCGCACGCACTCGATCGACCACTACGCGCTCACCAACTTCATCCGCACCAGCGCCCCCCTCAACGACCGCATCGAGATCGTGAAGACGATGTGGCGGATCGCCTACGCCGACGGCCGGCTCACAGACTATGAGAACTACCTCGTCCGCAAGTTAGCCGACCTCCTCGGCCTGGAGCATCACGTGATGATCGATGCAAAGGTGAGCGTCCTGCGGGAATTGGGATTGGCGACGAGCTGATTTGCGGGGGTCGCGTTTCGGGAGCCGGAGAGCGCTCTGGCTCGTGACCGCTCGGCCCCGACTCCCGACCCCCGTTCGGTCTACGTATAGACTCCCGCTGATGACCGAAAAACATCACGTGGCCATCATCGGTGCGGGGCCGATCGGGCTCGAGCTGGCGGTGGCGTTCAAGCAGTTCGGAATCGACTATGTCCAGCTCGACGCGGGCCAGATCGGCTCGACGATCGAGTGGTATCCGATTCAGATGCTCTTCCACTCCAGCTCCGAGCGGTTGGGGCTGGCGGGCGTTCCGATTCAGACCTCGACGCAGCAGAAGATCACGCGGGAGGAGTACCTCGCCTATCTCCGATCGATCGTGATGCAGTTCGGTTTGCAGATTCGGTCGTACGAACGCGTCACATGCGCGACGAGACTGCCGGGCGGTGAATTCGAGTTGGTAACGCGCGCGGTGGACGGTGAACATCGCTATCAGGTCGATCACGTCGTCCTCGCCATCGGAGCCTTTCATGCGCCGCGAATGCTGGACATCCCGGGCGAGGAGATGGCGCACGTCAGCCACTACTTTCACGATCCGCACACCTACTTCGGCAAGAAACTGCTCATCGTCGGCGGACGCAACTCATCGGTCGAAGCGGCAGTTCGTTGCCAGCGGGCCGGCGCCGACGTGACACTCAGCTATCGCCGCGATGACTTCGATCCGAAGGTCGTGAAGTTCTGGTTGCTGCCCGAAGTGCGCGCGCAGATTCGCGATGGGCTGATTCGCTATCTTCCTCGCACAACTCCCATCGAGATCGGCAATGGAACCGTACTACTCGCACCGACCGACGATCATGGCGCCGTCATCGCGGACGCCGTGCCGATGGAGATCGACGCCGATTTCGTGCTGCTGCTGACCGGCTATCGTCAGGATTCGACTCTCTTCGATCAACTCGGCGTCGAGTTACGCGGCGACGATCGCCAACCTGTTCACGATCCCGAGACGATGGAGACGAACGTCCCGGGCGTCTTCGTCGCCGGCACCGCGGTCGCGGGAACACCGCCGCGCAAGGTGACGGTCATCGTCGAGACCTGCCACGTACACGTGCCGCGAATCCTTGCCGCGATCCAGGGAAAGCGCGTGGCGTTGCCTGATGGGGCGGTGGATGATTAGCGCTGCGCGCGTTGTCGGTTGTCGGTTGATTGCGCTTCGCGCGTTGTCGGCTGAAGCCTGTTCGTGTCGGTTTCCGGATCGCGATCGATCCCGCGTTTCTTCCAACGCGCGAAGCGCATCTAACTGACAACCGACAACGGCGCAGCGCAACACATCTACTGCGTCATCAGCGCGAACCCGATCATCTTGTACAGCAACCGCGCGCCAACGTTCGCGTCCCACTCCGTCTGGCCGGGTGCGACTTCGCAGAGATCGAGGCCGACGATGCGTTTCTTCGCGCGGACGATCGCGCGGAGGATTCCGATCGCTTCGTTCCAGGACAGACCGCCGGGCACCGGCGTTCCGGTCGACGGACAGAGCGTCGGATCGAGGCCGTCGATGTCCCAAGAGAGGTAGACGTCATTCGGCAGCGCACCGATGATCTCGTCAGCGATCTCCGCCCATGTTGCGCCTTCCTCCTTGCGCGCGGCGAGGTCGGAGTCGAAGAACGTCACGATCCGTCCGCCTGAATTCTCGATCATCGCTGACTCGGCGTTGCTGAGATCGCGCACGCCGAACTGCACGAGCTTCGCGACACCTCCGATCTTCGTCATCACGTTGTGAAAGATGGAGGCGTGGGACCAGGTGAAGCCTTCGTAGGAGTCGCGCAGATCTGCATGGGCATCGAGATGAAGGATGCCGATGCCAGGATAGGTTTCGGCGTAGGCCTGCATGGCGCCAAACGGGACGGAGTGATCTCCGCCGAGGGTGACGGCCATCTTGCCGGCGTCGAGGAGTGCGCGCGTCTGCTCGTGAACCCACTCGTTTACCAGCTCCGAGATCGCATTCACCTCGGCCACCGCTTTGCGCGTCGCGCTATCGATAGGACCACCCTTTTCGATCACTGCGGCAGCGATCCCTTTCGCCTTCCGGTTGCAGCGCTCGATCTTCTTCGGGATGTCGAGCATGGCGATCCCGGCTTCGTAGGGGCGGCCGGTATCGCGGTCGAAGAGATCGACCTGCTTCGACGCCTCGAAGATCGCGCTCGGCCCGTTCGAAGTGCCGCCGCCGTACGATGTGGTCGCCTCGTACGGAACGGGGATAACAACGACGCGTGCCTCCTCGGGCGTGAACGGCAGGCCGTAAATGCCCGCGCCGGAGGCTGCCGGAGCGTCCGGATCGAAGGGACTCATGCTGCGAGCATATAAGAAGGTGAGACGTGTTCGATGTCGCTCATTAAACACCGGCCTCAGCTACGATGCTCAATAGCGACGCAACCACTTTCTAGATGTATCGCGGCCACGAATTTGCAAAGTTCGGCAAGCATGTTGACCAACATTGGTAGTGGCACTACGATGCCGTCACCGATGCCCCTCGACAGCGACACCACACACACCTCCCGCTCCCGTCTGCTGGAAGCGGGAAAGACACTCTTCGCGCAGAACGGCTATGAGCAGACGTCGACCTCGGCCATCGCTCGCGCGGCGGGCTCTTCGGAGTCGCAGCTCATGCGCTACTACGGCGGGAAGGCGGGCCTGCTGGAGGCGATCTTCAACTTCAGTTGGGTGGCGCTGAACCAGCGCATCCAGAACCGAATCGCCGCCTCCTCGGATGCACACGAAGCGCTCGGAACCGTGCTCGATACGATGATGGAGGTCTTCAGCGCCGACCCCGAGGTGGCCTTTCTCTTCGTGTTCGAAGGGCGGCGCGTGCGTACCGGCGCCGAGATCGCTCTGTCGCAGGGGTTCACGGAGTTCCGGGAACTGCTTCGAATGGTCGTCCGCCGCGGCCACCGCGACGGCACGCTCAAGGACGGCTACAACGACGAGGCGCTCGCCATCGCCCTGATCGGAGCCGCGGAGGCGCTGCTGCGGGAGCGCCTCATCGCCCGGCGCGCGAATCAACCCGATCCATTTAACGACGAGGAGCTGAAGGCGGTGTTCCTGGCCCTTCTCTCCGGACTGTCGCGGCCGCGGCCAGCACAAGACGCAGCAACGGACGGCTAGTCGTCCATCGGATTGACCGGCGGCTTATCGGACTTCTCCGCGCGCTGCAACGCTTCCTTGAATCGTTCGTCGAGAATCCGGGCTCGGTCTTTCTGGCTGGCCATCTCCCGGTCGAATTTCTTCTCCATCTCGCTCTTCTGCGATTCGAGCCCGGCCACCATCGACTCGAGCGAGCCACCCGCCCTTTTCTCTTTCACTTTGTGGAGGAGGACGTCCCCCGAATTCCGGTCGATGATGATCGTCGCATCGCAGCAGGGGCAATTGATCTCGAAGTTCGTGGCCATGGCGCGCTCATTTTACTGCTTGAAGTCAGTCCGACGACGTTGAACAGCGGCGGGGGATCAGCCACGAATGGAGGTTCTCCCGACATCCGCATGCATCGTTCAACATTTCGCCTTCACCCTCTTGCGCCCCATCGCTCCAAAGAACAAACTCCCTCCCATGCTCCGCCGTCTGATCATCGTCCTCCTCCTCGCAGCCGCGACCCTCACCGCCCAGCCCGCCCCGCCGCCCGCCCGCCCCGATCTCGTCGTCGTCATCTCCATCGACCAGTTCCCGTACTACTACATCACCCGCTTCCAGCCGTACTTCGCGGTCGATGGCTTCAATCGCGTGTTGCAGCATGGAGCGAACTTCACGCACTCGCTCTATCCCTATTCGACCACCTACACCGGCCCGGGACACGCCGCCATCGGTACGGGATACGTTCCCGCGCGAAGCGGCATCGTCGCCAACAACTGGTACGACCGCAGTACTGGCACAGTCGAGTACTGCGTCGCCGACTCCCGCGCCAAAGGCGGCTTCTCTCCGCTCAACCTCGCCTCCGACTCGCTCGGTGACCGGCTGCAGGAGCACTACGATCAATCGAAGGTCTACGGCATCTCCTTGAAAGACCGCGCCGCGATCCTGATGGCGGGACGCAAAGCCAACGCTACCTACTGGTTCGATCCGAAAGTGCCTGGTTTCGTGTCGAGCGCCTACTACCGCTCCGACAACGCGCTGACCAGCAGCTTCAACGCAACCGTTCCTGCGTTCGCGTCTACGCACACCACGTGGGAGCAGTCGTCCTGGATTCCGCCCGCCGACCTCGGGCGCATCACGCACGACCCGGCCAGCCTGCGGAAGTTCAAGACCGAGCAGAAAGGTCTGGGCGTTGCCTTTCCGCATCCGATCAAGAACGCCGAGGCGGTGACGTATACGCCGTATGGGAACCAGCTCGTGTTGCAGTTCGCGGAAAAGCTCATCGACGCCGAGCACCTCGGCACCGACGACGGCAACCCCGACCTCGTCTTCATCAGCCTCTCCTCCCCCGACTACCTCGGCCACGCTTACGGCCCCGACTCGCTCGAGGCCGCGGACACCGTCGTGCGCACCGACCGCGATCTGGAGAGCTTCTTTCACGATCTCGATGCGAAGTTCGGAAACCGCTGGACGCTCGCTATCACCGCCGATCACGGCGTGCAATCGATCCCTGAGGTTGCGAAGGACATGGGGAGGGAAGCGGGGCGCGTCGATTTCCGGAACCCGAAGAAAACCGCGAAGACATTCGCCGACCTCACGCCGCAGCGGAGAGCACTGGAAAAGAGAATCGCGATGAAGCTCGGCGTCCGCGTCAGCGATGCCACGCCGGTGGAGAAGGGATTCATCGTCTACTTCGACGAGCCTGCGTTCTATCTGAACTGGACGCGCATCCGCGAACTGAAGCTCGACGGCGAGCGTGTCAAACGCGCCGTCCGCGACGCTGTCGTCGAGGTGGACGGCGTCTCCGGTGCCTTCACCAACAGCGAGCTGTCGGCGTCGCACCCGGATGCACCAGCGCTGGAGGCCGCAGTCCGCCTCTCTTTCCGCGCCGACCGGTCAGGCGACGTCCTCCTGACCTTGAAGCCTGGCTACATCTGGAACTACTCCGACCCGCCCAACGGCACGACGCACGGCCAGCCGGTCGAAGCCGATCAGCACGTCCCGCTCATGCTCTGGGGCGCCGGCGTCCGCGCCGGAGCATTCGACGACGCAGTGGCGCCGACGTTCCTGGCGAAGACACTCGGCCATCTACTCGGCGTCGACGCCGGCGGCGCGGAAACACGCGTGTTGCCGTGCGTGGCGCCGTAGGACGAAGAGCCCTAGCTCAGAACGTCTTCATCCACTCGAACACCTGATAGTGCTCCCCGTTCATGCCGCACCTTGCGTACACCTGCTGCGCGACGACGTTGCGGCGATCGACGTAGAGGCGAATGCCGCGAAGGGAATCGTCCGCCTCCACCAGGCTCTTCACGTGCGCGTACATCCCGGCGTAGACGCGCTGGCCGCGGAACTCCGGGCGGACGTAGACGCTCTGGATCCACCAGACCATTCCGTTGCGCCAGTCGCTCCACTCGTACGTCGTCATCAGCGACGCGATCACTTCGCCGTCGCTCTCCGCGAGGAAGTAGCGGCCTCGCGACGGATCGTCGAATAGCGCCGTCACGCCGCGGGTACAGACTGCGGCATCGAGATCCAGCTCCTCGCTCTCGCGCGCCAGCCTCACCTGGAAGTCGACGATCGTGGCGATATCGGAACGTGTTGCTTCGCGGTATTCGATCATGGTGTCCCGCCTGTTACTCTTCGCGCCCGTGACAGTAGCAAAAAACGATACGCATCGCGCGCTGCTCCTCATGATCGCCTCGGCCACCATGTTCGGCGCGATGGCCTACTCGGCCAAGGTGGCGTCGGCACGCCTTCCGGGACCGGAAGTGGCGATGCTGCGAATGGCCACCGGCCTCCTCCCCTGCCTGCTCGTGCCGCGTTACCGGCGTTCCGCGCTTCGCTTCAACCGGATCGATCTGCTTCTCTATCGCGGCTTCTTTGGCGGCCTGGCCGTGCTGCTGTACTTCATCGCCATCCAGCACATCAACGTCGGCGTGGCCACGTTGCTCAACTACACCGCGCCGGTCTGGAGCGGTCTCTTCTCGATGTTCTTCATCGGCGAGCACTTCAGCGCGCGCGTGCTGTTGCCGTTGCCGATCGCGCTGACCGGCATCTTCCTCGTCGTCCACGCTCACGCGGCGCCGGGCGACATCCTCGGATTCGGACGATGGGAGATCGCCGGCGCGCTCTCGGCGGTCGCCTCGGGCGTCGCAGTGACAGCCATCCGCGCCGCGAGGCGCAGCGAGAACTCATGGTCCGTCTATGCCAGCTTCTGCCTGATCGGGACGCTCGTCTGCATGCCGCAAGGCATCGCGCAATGGAAAACGCCGCACGGCGCGGAGTGGCTCTCCCTCGGCGCCACCGCGCTGTTCGCGATCGGAGCGCAACTCCTTATGACGTTCAGCCTCCGCTGGGTCGATGCCATGACGGTCGGCGTGATCTCCCAGCTCGCCGTTCTCGTCTCCACCGCCCTCGGCGTCCTCTTCCTCGGCGATCACATTCCGCTGGCCGCCGCCATCGGAGGCATCCTTTGCATCAGCGGCGTCGCAGGCGTGACGTATGTGACGTCGCTATCAAAGCCGGCCGTTGCGGCAGTGGAGATCGTGCCCGAAGGGTGAGTGACAGAGATCAGAGATTGGAGATTGGAGATTAGGAGATTAGGAGAAAACCGCCGCCCTGATCTCTGATCTCTAGTCTCCGATCTCTTCTCTCTGATCTCTTGTCTCTGCTCTCTTCTCTCTGATCTCTTCAGTCCTTCCCCAGCACTTCCGCCGCCCGTGCTAACGCCACTTCGATCGACTTCGCCAGGTTCTCGCGCCCGCCAACCGCTTCCAGCTTGCGCGCGCGAACGATCGCGCGGAGCGGTTGCTGGCGAATCTCAGTCAGGATCAGCGTCGTCCCTTCGTGCCGGCATTTCTTGGCCATCTGTTCGAGCGCGTGAATGCCGGTTGCATCGATCGCCGGCACGTTGCGCATACGAAGAATGAAGACCTTCGGCGGCTTGGCGATCTCCGTCAGCACGTCTTTGATTTTGTCGGCGGCACCGAAGAAGAACGGGCCGTTGACTTCGTACACCTCAACTCCGAGTGGAATCTCATGACCGGCCACGATCCTTCTGCCCCGCCTTGATTCCGTAATCTCGCCCGGGTCGTCACTGTCGTCGGCGAAACCGCTGGTCAGGCCCTCGACGTGGGTCATATCGCTCATCCGCTTCATGAAGAGCAGCGCCGAAACGACGATCCCCACCTGCACGGCGACCGTGAGATCAACGAAGATCGTCAGGCCGAAGGTCAGCATCAGGACGACCAGATCGCTGCGCGGCGCGCGCAACAAGCCGGCGAACGAGCGCCATTCGCTCATGTGATACGCGACGACGACGAGGATCGCCGCAAGCGCGCAGAGAGGCACCATCGCAGCCCACCGGCCGAGAAAGACGAGAATGAGGAGAAGCGTGACGGAGTGCGTGATCCCAGCCAGCGGCGTCCTTCCGCCCGCGCGGATGTTCGTCGCAGTACGCGCGATCGCACCGGTCGCTGGGATGCCGCCGAAGAGCGGCGAGGCGATATTGGCAACGCCCTGAGCCACCAACTCCATGTTCGATTTGTGCCGCGTGCCGATCATGCCGTCGGCGACAACCGCGGAGAGCAGCGACTCGATCGCCGCCAGCAGCGCAACCGTCAGTGCCGGTGAAACGAACTCCTTCATGTGTGTCCACTGGATCGCGGGCCAGTGCGGCGCTGGAATCGACGATGCGACGGCGCCGAATCGCGATCCAATCGTCTCCACGTGAAGATGAAAGACCTGCACGACCACGGTCGCGACGATCATCGCCACGAACGGCGCCGGCACCATCCGCGACACGCGCGGCCATAGGACGAGAATCACCAGCGTTCCCACCGCGATCAGCGTCGTCGTAATGTCGATCGAGCGCAGGTGATCGCCGTACGCCGTCCATTTCTCCATGAACTCGGCCGGAATCGCGCCCATTTTCAACCCGAGAAAATCCTTGAGCTGACTCGAGAAAATGATGACTGCGATCCCCGAGGTGAACCCCGTGATCACCGGGTACGGAATGAACTTGATGAGCGCGCCCATGCGCGCCAAGCCGAGGATGACGAGGATGACGCCGGCCATGATGGTGATGACGACCAGCCCGTCGTAACCATATTTCGCCACGATGCCGTAGACGATGACGACGAATGCCCCCGTCGGCCCGCCGATCTGCACGCGGCTTCCGCCAAGCGCGGAGATAAGAAAACCGGCGATGACCGCGGTGTAAAGCCCGCGCTCCGGCGGCACACCCGAGGCGATGGCGAAAGCGAGAGCGAGCGGCAACGCCACGATCCCGACGACAACACCAGCAAGCAGATCGCGAAACAACCGCTCGCGTGTGTACCCCTCGCGAAGACAGACGATGGACTTGGGAATGAACAACGCGGCGCGATTATATGGTGCGAGGCGTAGTGGTCTCACGCACTCTGATTGGCGGCAGCCCCCTCATCCGCCTTCGGCACCTTCTCCCCCACTGAAAAGCGTGGGGGAGAAGGCGCTCGAACTGATTGCGTCGCGCAACAACCTACATCGTCACCTTGAACGTTACGGTCAGATCGAAGATCGTGTCGATCTTGTTTCCGTACAGCGTTCCGGGGGCGAACTGCCACTGCTCGACAGCGTCGATCGCGCTCTGATTAAACATCGGCGACGAGCTGGTGAGCACGCGGGCGTCCCGTATGCGGCCGGTCTTGTCGATGATGCATTCGACGACGACGGTGCCATTCATGTGCGCTGAGAGCGCCAGGCGTGGATACAACGGACTCACGCGATGAATGACTACCGGCGCCTTCACATCGCCGGTGACCGGAATCGGGACATCAGGCGTCGCCGGCGCTGTGTTCGCGGCTGGCGGACCATCGCCGATGCTGTCCTTCGTTCCCCAGGGGACGCCCTTCGGCTGATCGGAGCCGCCGCTGTCCGCGTTTGTTGTCGCATCACTGGGTGTCGTCGACGCGGCTGGCGTCACATGCTCGGGCAGTGTGTTCGGAGCCATGTTCGCGGTAGCCGCAGGAGCCTTCTGCTTCGCCGGTACCGGCGTGGCCTGCTTGTGACCGCCGTTGGGTGTGCCGAGGGGAGGCGGAATCGTGGGCGGCAGGGCGAAGATGGGGATGGCGTATTCGCGCGGTGAGCTCGTAGGGAAGTCGATGCTGCGAATGCTGGCCGCGAAGATGGCAATGACGACGAGCCCGTGAAACGCGAATGACAATGTCACCATCCTCACTCGCCTCTCGCCAACGACCTCGGCACGTATGACAGATGTCTCGAACATGGTCCTGTCCTCCTGTCCATGTTCGAGCAGAAGGCCGCGCGATTCGAAACCGTACGTTGCAACGAAGCAGTGAACGTGAAGGTTTACGAAACGGCGGTTTTACGTAGGTCGGACTCTCCAGTCCGACTGTACGTGATGTCGGACTAGAGAGTCCGACCTACGTAAATCCTCATCGGCGAAGTGAACGTTGCGCGCGGCTAAATGCACGAACTTCCGCCTGTTCCTGATGTAGTCCGCGAAGATGCACGCTGCGCCCTAATGCACGAACTTCCGACGGTTCCGAATGTAGTCCGCCAGGATGTATTCGCCCAGCCGGTCCGGCGACGAATAGAACGCCCGTCCGCGATTGATCTTCGAGAGCTGCTCGACGAAATTCACCAGCATCGGATCGGTGGCCAGCATGAACGTCGTGATCGGGATGTTTGCGCGGCGGCAGCGGTCGGCTTCTTCCAGCGTTCGATTGACGATCTTCATATCGAGGCCGAACGAGTTCGTGTAGAGATGCCCATTCTCCGTCAGCGCGGATGGTTTGCCGTCGGTGATCATGAAGATCTGCTTGTTGTTGTGCTTGTGCCGTCTGAGGATGCGCTGCGCCAGTTCCAGCCCCGCCTTCGTATTCGTGTGAAACGGTCCGACCTGCACGTACGGGATCTCGGAGATCGGCACTTCCTTCGCTTCGTCGCCGAAGAGCAGCACATCGATCGAGTCCTTCGGGTACTTCGTCAGAATCAGCTCCGTCAGCGCCAGCGCGACCTTCTTGGCCGGCGTGATGCGATCTTCGCCGTAGAGAATCATCGAGTGGGAGATGTCGATCATCACCACGGTGGCGCAGCTCGAGTTGTGCTCGGTCTCAAACACTTCCAGATCATCCTCGGCCATCAAAATCGAATCAGCCGGATCGGTGTGTTTCATCGCGTTCTGCAGCGACCGGATCGAATCGATCGACATCGGATCGTCGCCGAACTGGTACGGACGCGTCTCCGTGAGGCGCTCGCTCCCCTGCCCGGCGGTGTTCACGGAATGCGAACCGGTGAGCGACTTCTGCAAGCCCCCGAAGATCTCATCGAGCGCATCGCGGCGGATCGAACGCTCGCCGCCCGCTGCCAGAACGACATTCCCGTCTGCATCCTGGCCGATCACGTTCTCTTCCATCAGCCGGGCAAAGAAGGCATCGAGATCGATGTTCGGATCGATGTAGCCGCGGTCCTGCAACGCGCGCATCCAGCGCATCGCCTCATCGACGTCGCCTCCGCTCTGCAACAGCAGATGGTTGAAGAGCCGCCGCAGCCCCATCTCCTCGAGAAGCTGGCGGATGAGATCGGGGTCGAGGTAGGAGTAACGGTGGCGCATGGGAGAAGAAGCAGAGATCAGAGACAAGAGAGATTAGAGATCAGTAACGCGATCTAACCGGTTTTTCCTATCTTTGACCCTGATCTCTCGTCTCTCTTGTCTCTGATCTCTGTATCTCTGTCTCACTCACTTCTTTTTCTTCAACCTCTCGATCCACTTCGCGATCGTCGGATTGTTCGGCAGCGTTTCGCGGGCTTCTTCGAGTGTGGTCAATGCCTCGGCGGTGTGATCGAGCACCAGCAGGATCTGGACGCGAAGCTCGATCAGGTTTTGATAGAGCGTGAAGTCGGTCATTTCGTCGGTGGGGAGGAACGACAGCGCGCGATTGACGAACTTGAGCGCGACCTCCGGTTTGGAGTCGTTGAGCGCATCGGCGGCGAAGCGGTGCAGCATGCGGGGAGAATCGCCGAGGAAAGACTTGGCGTCGACGAAGTGCGAGAGCGCCTCGCGCATGATCGCTTCCTGATCGGGGAACCAACCGTCGCGGATGATGCGGTCGATCTGCCGCGCCAAGTCGTTGGGGATCTCGACCGTGACCTTCGCCATGACCGAATTGTAGTCTGGAGACCGGCTACTTCACGGTCCGCAGCACATTGAACTTCATCATTTCCTGGAACGTGATCGTCGAATCGAGATCCTCGCGGGCAAGACGAAGCGACTGGTGCAGCCCCTCCAGCACCATCTCCATCCAGAAGGCCAGCTCGCGATCGTGGCTGGCCTGCATGTATTTCTGAACGGTCTCCTCGAGCTTCGGCACGCGCTTCAACTCGGCAAAGTAGGCGGCGAACGGCTGCTCGTCGGACAGCGTGATCTTGTGGCCTTCGCCGAACCACGCCAGGATGAGGTCGTAGTTCGGCTCGCTCTTTGCCGCCGGCTTTTCCTCCTGACGTGGAGGCGGCTTCTGTTTGCGGCCGCGGTGGCTGGCAAAGGCGTCGTCCAACTCCTCGTCCCCGAGGTCGGTGTATGACCGATTGCGCTCGTTGCGTCCCCCGACGCCCGCCCGCTCGACCGCCGGGAACTTCGTGGCGAACAACTTCGCCACCGCCTCGCCGATCAGCTTCCGCGCCACGACCTCCGAGCCCTGCTGCTCCCCTTCGTAAACCATCTCCACTTTGCCCGTGATCGCGGGCAGAAGCATGGCCAGATCGGAAAGCCGCGGAAAAACATTTCGATCGTGCGTCAGCGCTGCGCGCCGCTCCATGTTCGACTGCAGCAGCTCCATCGCCGCGATCGTCAGGCGCGCGGAGACGCCGGACGACTGATCGACGAGCTCCGAGCCGCGGGCGACGAAGGCGATCTGCTCGACCAGCGTATTGATGTAATCGGGGATGTCGATCTCGATCGCGCCCTCCCGCTCCGTCCACGCCTCCTGCCGCGTGATCCGCATCGCCGTGTCGATGTTCTGGGGATAGTGCGTCAGGATCTGCGAGTCGATGCGGTCCTTGAGCGGCGTGATGATGTTGCCGCGGCTGGTGTAGTCCTCCGGGTTGGCGCTGAAGACGAGGACGACGTCCATCGGAATCCGCACCGGGAAGCCGCGGATCTGAAGATCACGCTCCTCGAGGATATTCAGCAGCGCCACCTGGATGCGCGGCGCGAGATCGGGCAGTTCGTTGATGGCGAAGATCCCGCGATTCGTGCGCGGAATGATGCCGTAGTGGATCACTTCCTCATCCGCGTACGTGAGCCGCTGGTTGGCTGCTTTGATCGGATCGATGTCGCCGATGAGATCCGCGACCGTGACATCGGGCGTGGCCAGCTTCTCGCGATAGCGCTCATCGCGCGTGAGCCATGCAATCGGCAGATCGTCGCCCTGTTCCGCGGCCAGTCTTCGGCAGCGTTTGCAAGTCGGCGCAAGCGGCGAGTCGTTGATTTCGCATCCCGCGATGATGGGAATGCGCTCGTCGAGAAAGTTCGTCAGCGAGCGGAGGATGCGCGTCTTGGCCTGACCGCGAAGACCGAGAAGGATGATGTCGTGGCGCGAGAGGATGGCGTTCTGGATGGCCGGGATGACCGTGCGCTCGTAGCCGTGAATGCCCGGAAACAGGCTCTCACCGCGCGCGATCGCCGCGAGCAGGTTCTTCCGCATCTCGTCCTTGATCGACGTGACGCGGTATCCGGAAGTGCGCAGCTCGCCGAGGGTGTGGATATTCATGGGGTGGGATCTTTCTCCGGTGCCACTGACTTCGCGTCATCCTCAACGATATCGCGATTGAACTCGTTCATCGCACGTTTCAGATCGCCGCGGGCAAAGAGTACGAGCGCATCGACGGCACGCTCAATCCCTCGCTCAACCAGCGGCACCTCCTCGGCGGTGAAATCGTCGAGGACGTAATCGCGGAGACGACCATCGCCATACTCCGCGCCGCGCACGCCAAATCGTAAGCGCGGAAAGCGCTCGCTCGCAAGCGCATCCACGATCGAGCGCATCCCGTTGTGCGTGCCGGATGATCCATTCGGTTTGATGCGCAACCGCGCTAGCGGCAAATCGATGTCGTCATAAACAATGATCAAGTCGTCCGTCGAGTCGAGATAGGCATTGACGAGAAGCCGCACCGCATCGCCGGAGAGATTCATGAACGTAAGCGGCTTGGCAACCTTCACGCTCCCGCCAGCGACACGCCCCTCACCGGTCATGGCGCTCTTCTCGTGTTTCGTGATGTCGATCCTAAACTTCTTCGCGAATGCGTCGACGATCAACCACCCGACGTTGTGCCGCGAGCGTTCGTACTCCGCACCCGGATTCCCGAGACCGACGATCAGTTTCATGCGCCGCGAAGGGTAGCAGAGCCTCGACGACCGGAGAGCCGCCACGTACCGGCCGGATGATCTCCGACGAGGCGGATGGGACCGACACACACTCGCACGGATAAATTCAGCATCTCGTTCAATACGAAGTCTCTCAATCAGGCGACCGAGGTATGATTTCTCTGATGGACTCCGAAATCATCACCGTCCTCCGGGAAATTCGCGACGAATCGAAGCAGACCAACCTCCGGCTCGAGTCTTTGGAAGGACGCATCGAGCAGACCAACCGCGGGCTCGAGTCTTTGGAAGGACGCGTCGAGCAGACCAACCTCGGGCTCGAGTCTTTGGAAGGACGCGTCGAGCAGACCAACCTCCGGCTCGAGTCTTTGGAAGGACGCGTCGAGCAGACCAACCTCGGGCTCGAGTCTTTGGAAGGACGCGTCGAGCAGACCAACCTCAGGCTCGAGTCTCTGGAAGGACGCGTCGAGTTTCTCGAGAAGCGGCTGAGTCACGGACTGGAGGACATCAACACGACGCTCGTCGAAAGTATCGATCTGCTCACCAAGCAGCAGACCGAAAGCGAACTGAGGCTGGCCTCCGAGGTAGTGTCACTCGCTGACGTCACGCGTGAAGTGCGCGACCTCCTCTCCGGCAGACTCGACGATCATCGAATGGTCCTCGAACACGAGGAACGCCTCAAGTCGATCGAGAACCGGCTCGCCGATCGGTGAACCGAATCCCTTCACTCTCACTTCGCAGCCCGATACCGCAGCACCTTCACCTTCTCCATCGTGACAAGCCCGTCGTCGATCATCTCGTCGAGGATTGGGATCAGTCGCTCGATGTGCTCCTCGGTGTCGACGACTTCGACGACGACCGGCAGATCGCTGGAGAGGTCGAGGAGGTGCGTCGTGTGGACGATGCTGTTCGCGCCGAAGCCGGAGGAGCCGCGGAAGGCGGTCGCACCGGCGAAGCCTTCTTTGCGCAGGCGCTCGAGCAACGCGATCTCCAGCGGCTGATGCTTCCACTGGTCCGACTCGCCGAAGAAAATCCGCACCATCACCTGATCGCCCGTTAACGTTCGCATCGTTACCTCCCCTTACCGACCAACGATTAGCCGCGCCAGCGCCAGTCCAGCCAGCCCGGCGATGAGACAACCGAAAAACGTGACGCCCGCGTTGGCGATGCCGGTTCCCCACGCCCCGGCGCGGAAGTAGTTCGTCGTCTCGTAATTGAAGGTCGAGTAGGTCGTGAAGCCGCCCATCACGCCGGTCGTGAGCATGAGCCGCAGATCGGGCCGGATCAACTCCGTCGCCGACGACATCTGCATGATGAAGGCGATCAGAAACGACCCGAGGATGTTGACGATCAGCGTGCCGACGGGAAAGCCGGCGCCGAACGCCGCAGCAGCCCAGAGGGACGTGAGATACCGCGCCCCGGTTCCGATCGCGCCGCCTAGGCAGATGAGGAAGAAGCGCATTGGTGTGGGTACTGTATCGCGGGTGTCGGGTGTCGGGAGTCGGGTGTCGGAGGAGAAGCCGATCGCGGGCGTCGGTTTTCGGGGGTCGGGTGTCGGAGATCGAGGAATGATGGTTCTTTGCTCCGACCCCCGACTCACGATTTCCCGACACCGGTTTTATCGCTCCGACCCCCGACTCCCGACCCCCGACGCCCGATTGCGTCTCGCTCCCACACCCCACCCCCCACTCCCCACCCCCCATCCACGCTAAAATACACACCAGTGATCCACTTCTACCACGTCACGAAGCGCTTCGATCAGTACTCGACGGCGCTTCATGACATCACCTTTCACGTCGAGAAAGGGGAGTTCGTTTTCCTTACCGGCGCGAGCGGCGCGGGGAAGTCGACGATGCTGAAACTGATCCTCCGGCAGATGCAGCCGACCGAGGGACAGGTCGTCGTCAACGGACGGAATCTGAAGGCGATGAAGCGCTCGCATCTGCCTCCCTTTCGCCGCGAGATCGGGATGGTGTTTCAGGACTTCAAGCTCATCGAACGGATGACTGTGTTCGAGAACCTCTCCTTTATCCTCACCGTCCTCGGGCTTCCGCCGCGTGAGCACAAGAAGCGCGCGTACGCAGCTCTGCGCGCCGTCAGCCTGCATCACAAAATGAATGCCTATCCGCTGCAGCTCTCGGGCGGCGAACAGCAACGCGTCGCCATCGCCCGGGCGCTGATCAACGATCCGCTCGTCATCGTCGCCGATGAGCCGACCGGCAATCTCGATCCTGACCTGACGCAGGAGATCATCCAGATCTTCAATGAGGCGAACCTGCGCGGATCGACGGTTCTGATCGCGACGCACGACCGCGAGCTGATCGAACGCAGCGGCCGCCGCGTCATCACGCTCGATCACGGCCGCATCACCGACGAGAAAGCGCCCGTTCCCCAACGCGCCCCGCGTGCAGAGACGCTCTTCGGGATCGGCGGCTGAACCGCGATGCCGCCGCGCGACGAGACCCTTCCGCGAAACACGTTCACGTATTTCTTCCGCGAAGCCAGCAGGCGGATGTGGGTGTCGAAGCGGACCAGCTTCGTGGCCATCGCCATGATCGCCATCTCCCTCCTCATCGTCGGCGGGTTTCTCCTCGTCGCCGACAACCTCGGGCGCGCTGTTGCGCAAGCCGAGGGGAAGTCGCGGGTGAATATTTACTTCGATGTCGATGCCACGCCGCAGCAGATCGCAGCGGTTAACGCATGGCTGGCAACGCATCCCGATTTCACATCGCGCCGCTTCGTCTCGAAAGAAGCCGCGCTGGCGCGATTCAAACAGTACTTCGCCAACCTTTCCGACATCGTCGGACAGCTCGATGAGAATCCGTTTCCGGCATCGTTCGAGTGCGATGTCTCCCCGATCGTCGCGCAGTCGCCTGCGTTCGCGCGCCAGGCCGCGGAGTTGCGCGCGATTGTGGGAGTTGAGCAAGTCCAGTTCGATTGGGAGTGGGTTGAAACGCTGCGGAAACTGATTCGGCTTGTGAATCTGGCCGGCCTCGTAGCCGGTGGCGTGCTCGCAGTCGCCGCCGCCTTCACGATCGCGAACGTCATCCGCCTGACGATGATGCTGTACCGCGAGGAGATCGCCATCATGCGACTCGTCGGCGCGACGGAGCGGATGATTCGCGGCCCGTTCCTGATCGAAGGATTGTTGCAAGGCCTCATCGGCGCGATCGTTTCGATTGTTCTGCTGCTCGCCGCCTTCCTGGCCGGCCGCCACTTCCTCGCCCCGCGCAATTCGCTGATGTGGGGCTTCCTCTTCAACGGCTTCCTCCCCTGGCAAAAGGTCCTCTCCCTCCTCGCCGGCGGCATGCTCGCCGGCTACCTCGGCAGCTGGCTCTCCGTCCGCGAAAGCGGCGAAGAGACGTGATTCTCATCTGCGTCAATCTGCGTAATCTGCGGATAAGGTTTTGTCCGCAGATTACGCAGATGAACGCAGATGAGGGGCTATGTAGAGGCAATTGCGATAGCCTTCACACAGCATGAAACTCGTCGAGTGTGTACCGAATATCTCCGAGGGACGCAGGGCGGACGTGTATGAAGCAGTGGCAGCTGCCGCAGCAAGCGTCAACGGCGTCACCCTCCTCAACGTCGACCCCGGCGCCGACACCAATCGCACCGTCATCACGTTCGTCGGCGAACCGGAGGCCGTGCTCGAAGGCGCGTTCCAGCTCATTCGCAAAGGCATCGAATTGATCGACATGAGCACGCACCGCGGTGCGCATCCGCGCATCGGCGCTGTCGACGTCGTCCCCTTCATCCCGGTCTCCGGCGTGACCATGGACGACTGCGCCGATCTCGCCCGCCGCCTCGGCGAGCGCGTCGGGCGCGAGCTGCGCGTTCCCGTCTATTTGTACGAATACGCGTGCAGCGCCCCCCATCGCCGCAATCTCGCGGATGTGCGCGAAGGCGAATACGAAGGCTGCGCGCGCAAACTGGCCGACCCGCGCTGGGTCCCCGATTTCGGTCCGGCCGAGTTCGTTCCGCGCTCTGGCGCCATCGTCATCGGCGCGCGCAAGTTCCTCGTCGCCTACAACGTCAACCTGAACACGCTCGACAAACGCCTGGCCACGCGCGTCGCCTTCGACGTGCGCGAGCGCGGCCGCATGAAGCGCGACGATGACGGCAACCCGATCGTCGACGCGAAGGGCGAGCCGATGTGGGAGCCGGGCCTGCTCAAGTCAGTGAAAGCAGTCGGCTGGGTCATCCCCGAATTCGGCTGCGCGCAGGTCTCCATCAACCTCACCGACCTCGACATCGCGCCGCTGCACGTCGTGTTCGATACGTGCGAGGAACGCGCACGCGAGCGTGGGTTGCGCGTGACCGGATCGGAGATCGTCGGCCTCGTGCCGCGCGACGTGCTGCTCGCCGCCGGCCGCCACTACCTCGCGCGTATGGGGCGCCCGACCGGCGTTTCGGAATCTGCGCTCATGCACGCCGCCATTCGTACGCTCGGCCTCTCGGAGCTCAAACCGTTCGATCCGAAAGAGCGCGTGATCGAGTATCGGCTGGCCGCTCCGGCGCGTCTGGCCTCAATGACCGTGCGCGATTTCATCGACGAGCTGTCGAGCGATTCCCCCGCTCCCGGCGGCGGATCGGTCTCCGCGCTGATGGCATCGATGGCAGCCGGACTGGCTTCGATGGTGGCTGTCCTGTCGCACACACGAAAAGGATTCGAATCGAAGCAGACGGACCTCGACCGCATCGCTGTCCGCGCCCAATCATTAAAGGATGCGTTCCTCGCCGCCGTCGATGCCGACACCGCCGCGTTCGATCAACTCCTCGACGCGATGCGCATGCCGAAGTCGACCCCCGAGGAGCAGGGCGCGCGCGAGGCGGCAATGACCGAAGCCACCGTCGCCGCCACCGAAGTCCCCCTCGGCGTCCTCGAAGCGTGCCCCGAAGTGATCGACCTCTGCATGGAAATCGGCCGCATCGGACTGCAGGCATCGCTCTCGGACGCCGGCGTCGGCGCCCAGGCCGCCCGCGCCGCCGCAGCCGGCGCGTACCAGAACGTCTGCATCAATCTGGCGGGGTTGAACGACGCTACTAGACGCGCATCATTAGTCCACCGTGCCGACATAGCCTGGGACCGCGCACGGAAACTTCACGCCGAGGCGGAAGAGGCGATTCTCGTCAAGCTGAGGGAGGGCGTGCCGGCTTAGAGGTCCGGTCGCGCATCCCCGCTCGGCACGCAGCGCCTACTACCGGGTGAGGAACACCGGGTGGAAGGGGTCAGACCGGAAGTGGAAGTGACGCATGGGCGGTGCCGTAACAATCCACAATCCCTCTGCGTCACTTCCACTTCCGGTCTGACCCCTTCCCGCTCCGCGGTCGAAATCGATGATTGCGAAATCGGTCCGTTCTGTTCCGTCATCGGTCCGTTTCGTTCCGATATCGGTCCGTTTCGTTCCGAAATCGGTCCGTTCTGTTCCGTCATCGGTCCGTTTTGTTCCGTGATCGGTCCGTTTTGTTCCGTCATCGGTCCGTTTTGTTCCGTCATCGGTCCGTTTTGATCCGACATCGGTCCGTTTCGTTCCGTGATCGGTCCGTTTCGTTCCGTCATCGGTCCGTTTTGATCCGTCATCGGTCCGTTTTGATCCGTCATCGGTCCGTTTTGTTCCGTGATCGGTCCGTTTTGTTCCGTGATCGGTCCGTTTTGTTCCGTCATCGGTCCATTTCGATCCGTCATCGGTCCATTTCGATCCGTGATCGGTCCGTTTTGATCCGTCATCGGTCCGTTCTGTTCCGTCATCGGTCCGTTTCATTCCGACTTATTACCGCCCTTTCCCGTCTTTGGGCGCGTTTTCCCTCGGTTGCGTAACCTTTTTCCGGCTGGCCCGTCTCAATTTTGTCTGAACCGTTTCAGACCGCGCCGTCAGCCTGTTCGCGGGCGACGTGATTGGCAGGCCCGTGGCGGCCACACGATGGATGTCACGCGTTGGGAGATCCGAGCGCGTGCCTTAACCGGAGATGAAGATGTCAGCGTCTAACCCTCTACCTGTCACCACCAGTCCAGCAGTAACCGCGGCGACGACGGCCGATGCGATTGCCGAGCAGTTTCGCGCCGTCCTTGTAACGCTCCTTGCGATCGTGCCTGATCTTCAGAAGTACGACTCCAGGAAGATCAGGCGCATTGCGGCGAGCGCCAAGTTCGGAGACGTCGCCATCGTGCCCGTCATCAACCTGGTTGCCAGCGTTCCTCGGATTAAGGAGAGCAACCTGTTCGACGTCGATGCCGGACACTTTGCGCGTCAGTTCAAGGATCAGGTCGTCCCGCTGGCGATGCAGTTGATCGAGTTCGCCAACGACGTCATTTTCACCAGCGACACCCTGCTTGCCGCCTCGTCCGTACAAGGGCTTCAGGTGTACCGGTTGGCGCAACACGCCGTCAAGCAGCCGGACGGCGCTGACTTGCAACCCTTTGTCGACGAGATGTCGCACATCGTCAAGAAGACGATGAATTACCACAGAAAGCCGGCACCGGTCCCTTCGACACCGGAGATGTCTCACACACCACCACCTGCCGCTCTGGCGTCGAATCTCGTCCCCGAAAAGAACGATGAGCCGGAAGATGTCGCGGACCGTTTCGAACAGGCCCTGAAAGACGTCACCAAGAAGCCGTGAGTGATGAGGGGGGGGCATGCTGTCACGGGCATGCCCCTCGTTCCTTTGCGTCTTTGTGGTGCTAAGAAGTCCGCGCAGGCTGCTCGAACCAGTGCTTCGTTGACACGCACATTCGGCAGACGGAGAGCATCACGGGCACCTCGACCAGGACGCCTACGACGGTGGCGAGGGCGGCGCCGGAGCCGGGGCCGTAAAGCGCGATCGCGGTGGCCACGGCCAGCTCGAAGAAGTTCGATGCTCCGATGAGCGCACCGGGAGCGGCGATCGGATACGGCACGCGGAACAGCTTCATCAAACCGTACGTGAGCGAAGAGTTGAAGTAGACCTGAAGAAGGATCGGTACGGCGATGAGGAGCACGTGGAACCAGCGCGTGGTGATGTTCTCCGCCTGGAACGCGAAGATCAGGACGAGCGTGGCCAGGAGCGCGATGATCGTCACCGGCGCGAATCGCGTCATGAGCTCGCGCTCGAACCATGCGACACCCTTGCGCCTGATCAGAACGGAGCGGCTGATCGCGCCGAGGGATAGGGGGATGACGACGAAGATCAGGACGGAGTAGAGCAGAACGCGGAACGGCACTTCCAGGCCGGCCGCGCCGGAGATGAGGAACTTCACGATCGGCGCGAAGGCGACGAGCATGATCAGATCGTTCACTGATACCTGCACCAGCGTGTAGGCCGGGTCGCCATCGGAGAGATACGACCAGACGAACACCATGGCGGTGCACGGCGCGGCAGCGAGAATGATCACACCGGCGATGTATTGGCTGGCCAGCGCCGGGCCGATGAGCGGCAGGAAGAGATGCCGGAAGAAGAGCCAACCGAAGAAGGCCATCGAGAACGGCTTCACGAGCCAGTTGACGACAACGGTGATGAGGAGCCCTTTCGGCTTCTGCCCGACGCGCACGATCGAGCCGAAGTCGATCTTGAGCATCATCGGATAGATCATCAGCCAGATCAGAATGGCGATCGGGATGTTGATCTGACTGCCCGTCCCGAACTCCATCCGCTGCAGGGCGTGCACGGAGCCAGGAAGCAGCTTGCCGAGGATCACTCCGGCCACCATGCAGAGCGCGACCCATAGGGAGAGGTAGCGCTCGAAGACGTTCATTCGTTTCGGTCCTGCGGCGTTCATCGATCGAGGAAGTCCTTTCACGCGTGTACGACGGCTAGAGTATTCGCATAAGCGCATGTCGCGGCGTGTCACATTGCGCTGGATTGAAAAGAATACGAACCACAGAGACACTGAGGACACAGAGGTTCGAACCGTTCTCTGCGGCCTCTGCGTCTCTGCGGTTAAGCTTCCTGGTGCGGTGGCGCGGCTGGAACGCTCGGGCAGGTTCGCCGGTTACGGATCGAGAATTGCAGCGCAAACCGTTCTGATGAGACGCACCGCCATCGCCGCCGCCTGGGTATTCGGAGCCACTGTTCCGCTCCTCGGCGCCGTTGTGTTCGTCTTCGGCTGCTGCGTCCTCCCCTTCCATGGCTACATCCACAAGGCGATGCCGTTCTGTCACGTCGCCATGCAGATGATCACTCCTGAACACGGCGACCAGAACGACGCCGCGCATCAGCAGGTACCGGCGCGCGCGAAACAGGAACCGGTGAAGCGCATCGCCACCAATCTGCCGCGCACCTTCCACCTCTCGGTCACGCCTGCATCATCGCCCCTCGGCATGAGAGCCACGACCGCCTACCGCAGCTTCATCGCGCTTGGTGCACTCCGCTGCGATCAGGATGTCGGACTCCACCTTCTCGCCGGTTTACTCCTCATTTGATCGTCCCGCCTCAGACGCACGCGAAAGGCCGTGGCTGCGCCTCGACCGCCGCGCGTCGTCTCCTCGCTCAGTCACGCTGAGTGCCGTACGCGTTGCGCGTCGGTAGATCGCACGCAAATTGACGGCCGGACCCCAAAGGGGAGTTTCTCGATCATGAAGCGTTTCATCCTCAACTGCAGCACGTTCCTGTTCTTCCTCATCCTCGCATTGCCAGCCGTGGCAGCCGAGAAAAACGGACCGCTCGCCGGAACGATCGTGAGCCGCGACGTATCGAAGAACCAGCTCACCGTCGCTCATGGCGCCGTGCCGGGAGTCATGGGCGCCATGACCATGCCTTACGAAGTGCGCGACGCGAAGGTCGCCACGCTGCCGGAGGACGGCGCGAAGATCACGGCAATGCTTCACGAAGCGGACGGAGCGTACTGGCTCACGAACGTGACCGCGGCCACGGAGCCAGGCACGGCAAAGCACGCGATGAACGACATGCCGCCAGCTTCCGCACCGGAACATGAGCACGCCGGCATGGAGCATCCAGCAGCCGCTCCGCAGGAGCACGATCACGCTGCCATGCAACATCCCGCGGCCGGCGCGCAGCGCGGCGGGCACGACATGACCGGCATGGGCAGCATGCAGATGCAGAGCGACGCGACGAGCGAGCTGCTGATGCGACAAGCGTCCGGCACCGGCATGAATCCCGCCGCCGCTCCGATGCACATGACGATGACACAGCAGGGCGACTGGATGCTGATGCTTCACGGCCTCGCCTTCATCAATCAGGTCGTCCAGTCCGGGCCGCGCGGCGATGACAAGCTCTTCTCGACAAACTGGATCATGGGCATGGCGGACCGGCCCCTCGGCGGCGGTCATCTCATGCTCCGCTCGATGTTGAGTCTCGAACCGCTGACGGTAGGCAAGAAGTATCCGGAGCTGTTTCAAACCGGCGAGACGATCGGCGGACGTCCGATCATCGACGCGCAGCACCCGCACGATTTCTTCATGGAGCTCGCCGCGGAGTACGCGCATCCATTGACCGGCAACACGATCGGTTACATCTACGCCGCTCCGTTCGGCGATCCGTCGCTCGGACCGGTCGCCTATCCTCATCGCGCCTCGGCGTCTGAGATCCCGCAGGCGGCGCTCAGTCATCACGTCCAGGACTCGACGCACATCGCCGGAAGCGTGCTCACCATCGGCGCGCAAAGCGGCGTGTTCGGATACGCCTTCAGCGGCTTCCACGGGCGCGAACCGGACGAGAAGAGATGGGACATCGACACCGGCAAGGTCGATTCGTGGGCCGCGCGCTTCACGTTCGATCCGTCGCCCAACTGGACAGCGCAGATATCGACCGGCCACCTCAAACATCCTGAAGCCGCGGAGCCTGGCGACGTGCAGCGAACCACGGCATCGGTCGCGTACAGCGGCGTTACGTCCATCGGCCAGTGGGATACGAGTCTGGTCTTCGGTCACAACAACAAAAGCGCAGGGCACGATGGCAGTTCGTGGCTGGCAGAGTCGGTGTTGCAGTTCGGCGGGCGGAACTACGTTACCGCCCGCGCCGAGGCAGTGGACAAGGACGAGCTGTTCGCGGAGCAGAACGTGCCGCCCGCCATCGAGCACGGTCTCTTCCGCGTGAAGGCGCTCACGCTCGGCTATTCGCGCGACCTTCTCACCACGAGCGATATCACCGGCGCCCTCGGCGGAAACGTGACGCTCTACTCGTTACCTGACGCGATCAAGCCGTTCTATGGCAGCAGTCCGCACTCGGTGTACTTCTTCATCAGGCTTCGCGGCCGCAGCGCAAGTGCGCATGGCGCCCATTCGATGTGAGGACGACCATGGCTCGAATGAACTGGACTGGAACCGGCAAAGCGCTCACCGCGCTCCTCGCCGTCGTCGTTGTCGTCGTCGCGTTGTGCTGCGCGATGATGATGCACTCCGGCGTCAGCGCGCGCGCCGAACCGACGTGGATGGAGGCGATGATGGCGCACAGCGCCCGGCATTTCGCGACGCCCGCGGCGGTGCGCGATGCACGGAATCCCGTTCTGCTCACGCCCGCTGTGCGCGCGGAAGCGCGTGCGCATTGGGCCGATCACTGCGCCGTCTGTCACGGCAACGATGGCAAAGGAACGAGCGGCATCGGTGCGCGGATGTACCCGAAGACGCCGGACATGACGCTGGCCTCGACACAATCGTTGTCGGACGGCGAGATCTTCTCGATCATCGAGAACGGCGTGCGGCTCACAGGAATGCCGGCCTTCGGCGACGGGACCACCGAGTCAGCGCGCCAAACGTGGCCTCTCGTCCACTTCGTCCGGCACCTGCCGCAACTCACGGCGGAAGAGGTCGCGGAAATGGAGAAACTGAACCCGAGGTCACCCGAAGAGTGGCAGCAGATGCAGGAAGAGGCAGCATTTCTCGCCGGCGGCGACGTGTCGCCAACACCGGCTACCCCATCAACCACGCATTCCCATCACCATTGAAAGGACAACAACTCATGAAGAAAATCGTTGCAGTCTCACTGTTCCTCCTCCTCGCTGTCACCGGCGCATTCGCGCACGCAGGTCACATTCACACGTACATGGGCAGCGTGACGATGCTGCATGGCAACAGCGCGTTCATGATGAAGACGACAGACGGCAAGGACCTCACGATCCAGACCTCGCCCAAAACGAAGTGGATGCACTCCGACAGCCACGCCGCGAAGAGCTCCGAGCTGGCTGTGGGGCAGCGCGTCGTCGTGAAGATGATGGTCGACGACAAGACGGCCGACAGCGTGAAGATGAGCGCACCGGCGAAGAAGTAACGCTTTGATGCGTTAACCACAGAGTCACAGAGGTCACAGAGTTACCGCTTCACCTCTGTGATCTCTGTGTCTGTGGTCAAGGAGTCTCGGATCGAGAACGGCCGTTCCTGTCAGCCTTCCGTCACGCAGATCAGCGAGTGCGTCATTCGCACGATCGAGTGGATAGATCGTTCGCCGCGTCTCGATCGTGAGGGAGGCGATCCGTTGGAAGAACTGCTCACCGTCCGCGCGGGTGAGGTTGGCCACGGAACGAATGGAGCGTTCGTTCCACAACATCTCGTAGGGGAACGACGGGATGTCGCTCATGTGAATGCCGGCGCAGATCACCGTGCCGCCTTTCACCAGGTTCCGAAGCGCGGTCACCACGAGCAAGCCTTCAGGAGCGAAGATGATGGCCGCGTCGAGTGGATGGGGCGGCGTGACGCTGGAGCCCGACGCCCAGACCGCGCCCATGTCGCGCGCGAACTGCTGCGCGGCGGAATCGCCGTCGCGCGTGAAGGCGTAGACCTCCCGGCCGTCAGCGCGCGCGATCTGGACCAGAATCTGCGCGGCGGAGCCGAAGCCGAAGAAGCCGATGCGTGCGGCGTCGCCGGTCATCCGATAGGCGCGAAATCCGATCAGACCGGCGCACAGCAGCGGCGCCGCTTCGGCGGACGTGTAGTTGTCGGGAATCGGAAAGCAATAGCGGCGATCCGCGACGGCGTACTGCGCGTATCCGCCGTCGACCGTGTAGCCGGTGAACTTCGCGTTGTCGCAAAGATTCTCACGGCCGCTCCGGCAATACACGCAAACGCCGCACGTCCAGGCGAGCCATGGAACGCCGAAGCGTGTATTCGTCGCTTCTTCAATCCCCACGATCTGGTGTCCGGGAATGAGCGGCAACTTCGGATCGCGAAGCTCGCCATCGACGACATGGAGATCGGTACGGCACACCGCGCAGCTTTCGACGCGGAGGAGAAGTTGCTCCGCGTTCGGCTGCGGCACCGGCAGCTCGGTAAGCTCGAGCGGTTTGCCCGCTTCGCGCAAGACCATCGCGTGCATGGGAGAAGGGTACACGGGTGCGTGGGATGTGGCGGATCGGGGATGGGAGAAAAACTTGTAGCCGCCGCGCCCAGTTACGGCTTCTTCACCCTCGCATCCAGAATCGCGTTCAGCATCTCTGCCGCCTTCCCTACTCGTGGTCCGGGACGTGTGAAGAGGTTCTCGTCGACAGCGACGGCTTCGACGTTTTTCGTTCCGGCGCGGTCGAGCAGGGCGCGAACTTGTTCGGGGGCGACGGAGTGATTTGGATAGAAGAGCAGGTCGGGGGGGCTGGCGACGAATGATTCGAGGGAGTATTGGGGCCAGCCGTTGACCTCGACGGCGTTGCGCGCGCCGCAGAGTGCGAAGAGATCGCCGGCGAAGGTGTTGTTGCCAGCGACGTAGAGCGGATCGGGCCAGACGGCGAGCATGACGCGCGGCTGCTGCGCGCGGGTGCGGCGCGCGCGGGCGAGGCTGGCGTTGAGCGCGGCGACGGCGGGCGTGCTGTCGACGCCGAGCGAGGTACCGATCGCCGTCATCGAGCGGGCGATGTCGGCGAGGCGCTCGTTCGTGACAACGAGCAGCGGGATGTGGACCGCGGCGAGCGCGCGCCCGAGGTTGGGAGGGAGGCCGGCGGCGTTGGCGATGACGAGGTCGGGACGCACGGCAACGATCTTTTCGAGATTCGGCTGGATCCCGCCGACGTGCGGAAGCTTGCGTCCGGGAGTGGCCTCCGCGATCGCGTCGGCGGAGAAATCATCGGTAGCGGTGATGCGGTCTCCGGCGCCGAGGGCGAGGACCATCTCCGTCACGTTCGGCGCGAGGGTGACGACGCGGCGCGGGGTTTGTTTCGGTGCGTGCTCGTTGGCGGTGCACGCAGCGACGAGAACGAGAAGCACAGACAAGAGTGTCCGTGCCACACAGAAACAAAAACCGCGGCGTCGGAGCCGCGGTTTGGGTGAATCGAATGGAGTCACGTTCTACGACTCGCCGCCGTCGTCGTCGTCCATATCGTTGTTGATGCCGAGGCGGGAGCAGGCAGCGGCGTACATCTGCTTCGAGGCATTGATCGCGTTCTGCAGCTCGGCGATCCTGTCCTTCACCTTCGCAAGCTCTTCTTCGATCTGGTCTTTCAGGTCGCTGATCTCCTGCTTGGTAACCTGAAGCGTCGTTTCGTAGAACTTGCGCTGCTGATCTGTGATGACCGTCATTTCTCCTCCAAGTCAGTGGTGAACGGGCAGCGATTATAGCTTGAAGTCGATGCGCACCGTCGTCCACGACTTCACGCGGACGCCGTCTTTGGTTCCGGGGGTAAACGTCGAGCGTTTGATTGATTCGATCGCGGCAGAGTTGAGAATCGGCGAAGCGCTGTTGACGACGCGAGTATCGATCACCTGTCCGTTCTCGTTCACGAGCGCGCTCACGACCACCGATCCCTGCATGCGTTGGACGCGGGCGATAGGCGGATATTGCGCCGCTGCCTGACGCGCCACGCGAGCCGGATTGAGTCCCTCGGTTCCTTGCGAGACGAGATCGCCGAGCTGCGTTCGTGGGCTTTCAGGCTGCACGGCCGGACGCGATTCCGGGACCGGCTGCGGCACCGGAACGACCGGCTGCGGCGCCGGCACGGGACGATTCTCGACGACCGGAGGGGGCACAGCTTGCGCCACCTGCGGCTGCGGCGCCGGAGTCGGTGGAGCGGTACCTCGATTCGTCGTCGTGGGTGGCGTGTTCTGCGTGCGGGCCAGTTGTTCGAGCCGCGTCTTCTCGGCGGCCATCCGTTTCTGCACTTCTTCGTTTACTTTCGATGCATCGATTACCGGCGCGGTAGCGACCGTCGACGTCGATCCTGTCACCGGCGCGGATGTGCTTGTGGACGTCGTCGTGGCGATCAGCGGCTTCCCGGCGACCGGGACTTTGCCCGGTGCGGCGACGGACGTCGTGGCCGGCTTTCGCATCATCAGGAAACCGACGATCACCGCGATCACGACGGCGGCAGCGATGGCAATCGGCACGATCGGCGGTTTCTTCGCGCTCTCCGCTGCCGCGGGTATCGCAGCGGGAATCGCGGCCGGCATCGGCGAGGGCACCGCGACGGCGGCCGGCTTGATTGGCCGCAGCTCGTTCGCGGCGGGCGCCGGCTCCGGCATCGGCATCGCCTCGACGTGATGCTGCTCGACGACAGCGCTGCTGGCGAGGCGATGCATGTAGATGGCGAGGTCCGCGCTCGTCGGCGTGGGCCGGAAGTTGTAGAGCACTGCATCGAGATCGCGCTGCATCTCGCCGGCGGTCTGGTAACGATTGGCCGGATCCTTCTGCAGAGCTTTGAGTACGATGGCGTCGATCTGCGGCGTCACCTCATCGTTCAATTCAGACGGTTTGGTGACGCGCGCTTCGCGCACCTGCTCCAGGATCGAAAGCTCGTTGTCGCCGCTGAACAGCTTGCGCGCGGTGAGCATCTCGAACAGCACGGTGGCCAGTGCGAAGATGTCGGAGCGGCGGTCGATGTTGCGTCCCCAGGCCTGCTCGGGCGACATGTACTGCAGCTTGCCCTTCAGCGCGCCCGCCTGCGTATGCGATGCCTTCGACGCCGCTTTGGCGATGCCGAAGTCGCACAGCTTGATGTCCCCTTCCTGAGAGATGAGGACGTTCTGCGGCGAAACGTCGCGGTGCACAAGTCCCATCTCTTTGTCTTCGAAGTCGCGCTTGCGGTGCGCGTAGTCGAGGGCCGCAGCGACCTTCGAGGCAATGAACAATGCGATCTCGACCGAGAGCGGCTGATCACGCTCCTGTGCTTTCTTGAGGATGTTCTTCAGATCGTACCCATCGATGTACTCCATGGCGATGTAGTACGAGCTCTGAATCTTGCCGAGATCGTAGATGTGGATGATGTTGTTGTGATTGAGCTGCGCGGCCAGCTTCGCTTCATCGACGAACATCTCGATGAAGTCCTGGTTATCGGAAAGATGCGGCAGGATCTTCTTGATGGCGACGATCTTCTGAAATCCCTCCACGCCGCGCATGCGCGCTTTCCAGACCTCGGCCATTCCGCCCGTCGCAATCTTCTCGAGCAGCACGTACTGCCCGAACTTGGTGCCGTCGGAAGGCTCTTCGTCTTCGGGATGCGGCTCCGGAACGGCAGCGGGGAACACCGGTTGCGCGATAGGCATCCGCTCGAGGGCAGGAATCGGAATGCGAACGGTCTCCGCCGATGATCGGGCCATAGGCATTGCAGCGGTCTGCGATGGGACAGGTTGTGGACGGGGTGGAGCTGCCGGCGCTGGGGCCGGTACGGACGGAGTGGGTGTCGTGCCGGGCGATGTCCGGCGCGCGTTCTTTTCCAGACCGGAGAGCGTGTCCTGAAATCGCTTGTCGAGGGCGGGAGAGCTCGGCCGCGGCTTCGTGGTCTGAGTCCCTGACGGTCCTGAAGGCGCTGGCGGCGCAGCCGGCGCAGGTGCTGACGGTGGCGCGGCGGCCGGCGCCGGTGGCGGCGAAGCCGGCGGCGTATCCTTTAATGTCTTTCTCTGCTGGGGCATCATGCCGGCCAGCGTGTCTGCCAACATCTTGTCGACATCATCCTTGGGGTTCATCGGTTTCCTCGCTGCGTTTGGCGCGGCTCTGTCATCGTCCAGTAGCTCGCCGAAGATTTCGTTGGAAGTGAGACCGCCCTCGGGACCGGCCAGCTTCGTCGTCGTGCGGATGGTGAGATCGGTGTCCAGCGACGGCGACAAGGGAGGGGCAATGCCGAGCATCTGCTGCACCTTGCCGAGAAACTCCCCCTCGGTATAGGGCTTTGGAAGGATGTCGGATGCGCCGAGGCGCGCGGCGTCGGCCCGCGGACTCTCGCCGCGATAGCCGGAAACGGTTACCAGAATCGGCGTCTTCTTCGTTGCCTCGCGCCCGCGGATGGCGCGGATCAGATCCGCCGTGCTGACCTTCGGCACGACCGACGACAGCACGACGAGGCGGGGGCGGGAGTCTTCGAGGAACCGCAGCGCCTCTTCGCCATCCTTGGCGAACGCCGCCTGAAACGCCTGCCCGGCCAGGGCGTGTTTGACCCGGTCGGTATAGCGAGGCTCGTACTCGACGACGAGAATGGTTTCAGGCATGGGCGTTTCGGCTCAACAAGGCCGTGACGGGATGTTCGACATTCTGGCACAAGTGTGCGATGGGGGGTAGGGTGCGGGGTTGGGGGGTGGGGTGTGGGGAGTGGGGAGTGGGGGGTGGGAGCAGAACCGCAGGTAGTGCGCGTCATCCCAGTAGCCGGACCGTCATGGTTCTGCGCATCATCAAGATCATGCGCATCGCCATGTTTTTCTTCTCTGCTCCCACACCCCACACCCCACCTCCCACTCCCCACCCACGAACTCACACTTGCATTTAGAAACGACCTTCCCCATACTACGTCTCGCACCTTTCGTGCGACGATCTCAGTAAGGCATCCCGCCGGGCGTTCCAGAGAATGGTCTTCTCCGCCTGATCGTCGGCTTTCCGGCCAAACTCGAATTCGAGCAATATCTCAGGGTCGTTTATTGAACACGCATGACGCCAGACAATCGACAACCGCGTAAGCGCAGACGGCGCAGACGGCGTGCGGGTGCACCGGGGGAAGCCTCCGGAGACATCGCGCAAGGCCAGCCCAACGGCAACATCGCCCTACCAGGCGATCAACAATCCTTTAACGATGGAGCGGGCGGAGGTGCGGGCCGCAGACGCCGCAACCGTTCGCGCCGCCGCGGCGGGAAACCGCAGGGGTACAGCGGCGACGCGCAGCAGGCACCGCCGATCGATCTCCCGCCGGGCGAGCTCGCTCCGGTCTCCGGAGTCCTCTGGATCAAGCCGAATGGCACCGGGCTTCTCGTGCAGCCGTCGAACAACTACGTGCCGCAACCGGGCGACGCCATCGTCCCGCGGCCGGTCATCGAGCGATTGCATCTGCAGGCAGGTCTCCTCCTTTCGGGCAGCGCGCGAAGGGCCGGCAACAATCTCGAGTTCGTCGGTCTGGAGCAGGTCGAAGGAATGGCACTCGAGGAGTATCGCGAGTCGCGCCGCCCGTTCTCCGAGTTGATCTCGATCGATCCGAATGAGGTGTTCAAGCTCGAGACCGAGCCAGAACGTCTGACCACGCGCGTCATCGATCTGCTCTCTCCCCTCGGCAAAGGACAGCGCTGCCTCGTCGTCGCTCCGCCGAAAGCCGGCAAGACGACGTTGCTGAAAGACATCGCCCACGGACTCAATCTCAATCATCCTGAGGTGACCCTCTTCGTTCTGCTCGTCGATGAGCGTCCCGAGGAAGTCACCGACTTCCGCCGCTCCGTGGCCAAGGGCGAAGTCGTAGCCTCGAGCTCGGATGAAACCGCCGAGAACCACATTCAGATCGCCGAGGTCGTGCTCGAACGTGCACGCCGCCTGGTCGAGATGAAGCAGGACGTCGTCATCCTCTGCGACTCCATCACCCGTATGTCGCGCGCGTACAACAACGAACAACGCGGCTCGGGAAAAATCCTCTCCGGCGGCATCGATGCACGGACGATGGAGAAGCCGCGGCGTTTCTTCGGCGCGGCACGCAACGCCGAGGAGTGGGGATCGCTGACGATCATCGCCACGGCGCTCGTCGACACCGGCTCGCGCATGGACGAAGTGATCTTCCAGGAGTTCAAGGGCACCGGGAACACGGAGATCGTGCTCGACCGCGGCCTCTTCGAGCGGCGCATTTTCCCAGCCATCAACATCGCGCAGACCGGAACGCGGAAAGAGGAGAAACTTCTCCCTCCGACTGTGCTGCCGAAGACGCACACGCTGCGCCGTGCGCTGGCCGGAACCGACCCGCTGAATGCGATGAAGATGCTCCTCGAAAGACTGCAGAAGTTCTCGTCGAACGACGCGTTCTTGAAGAGCTTCTGACCCGGGAAAAGGCGCTTCGGTAAAACGTTTTTTTGATCCAAAAAACCGTTTTATCCGGTCATTCCCGCTTTGCCCCAAAATCCCTCAAATTCGCTATTCGTTTTGCGGCAAGTAGTGTAAAAAGACGGCAACAGTCCAAGTTCCCCCCAACCCTAGTCACGACAGGAGGATTTCTATGTCCGATCGCAGTCTTTATTCGCGCGGGATTCCGAGCTTCGCCCGCAAACTCATGTTCGTCGTGAGTGTCGTGGCGTGCATCACGCTCGCAATGCCCGCGACGATTCACGCACAGGTCACCACCGGCAACATCGCCGGCGGCGTGACGGACGCTTCCGGCGCCGCATTACCAGGAGTTACCGTGGAGGCGATTCATGTCCCCACCGGAACCCATTACTCCGCGGTGACCGATTCGAGCGGCCGCTTCACGATTCCGAACGCCCGCGTCGGCGGCCCGTACAAAGTCAGCGGCGCGCTGGAAGGCATGAAGCCCGAAACCGTCTCCGGTGTCTCGGTCAACCTCGGTTCCACGACCGAAGTCGCTTTGAAGATGAGTCTCAACGCGGTCAGCGAATCGATCACAGTCACGGCCAAGCCGGACGACGTGATCAATCCCAACCGCACCGGCTCGACCTCCACGGTTGCGGAGAAACAGATCCAGGATCTGCCGTCGGTCAACCGCAACCTTCAGGACTTCGCGCGCACGAATCCCTACTTCGTCGTCGATGCACGCGACGACTCCGCGACACTCATGCAGGTCGCCGGACGCAACAACCGCTACAACAACATCCAGATCGACGGCGCCGTGAACAATGACCTGTTCGGTCTGGCCGCCTCCGGAACTCCGGGCGGGCAGTCGAACGCATCGCCGATCTCGCTCGACGCCATCGAACAGCTCCAGCTCGTCGTCTCGCCGTATGACGTGCGTCAGGGCGGATTCACCGGTGGCGGCATCAACGCCGTCACGCGCTCGGGAAGCAACAAGCTCTCGGGCTCGCTCTTCGGCACCAAGCGCAACCAGAAGAACGTCGGCAAGTACCGCCCTGTTTTCGTGAACGCAGACTATGTCAGCGGCGGCAGTGGTACGGCGACCGACATTGCCGCACAGCCGATCGTCAACTTCGACTACAGCCAGTATGGCGGGCGCCTCGGCGGACCGATCGTGCAGGACAAGCTCTTCTTCTTCGTCAACGCAGAGCGCGACCGCAGATCCAAACCGAATGGCACATCCGCCGACGGATCCGCAGGGACGAACTACACCAACACGACTCAGGACGCCGTCTGTGGAGGAGTTTCGGGCTGCAGCGCTGCACGCCTGCGCCAGGATCTCATCACCAAGTACAGCTTCGATCCAGGTGGCCTCGGCGATATCCAGCAGCAGACTCCCGCCGATCTTCTCTTCGGCCGGCTCGACTTCAATGCCACCGCCGGAAATGCCCTCACGCTGCGTAACAACTACGTGAAGGGCGCGACGGACGTCGTCGCCAACCGCGGCGGCACATTCTTCAGCTATCCGACAACGCAATACACGCAGCAGAACCACACCAGCTCCACGGTCGCACAGCTCAACAGCGTGATCTCGACCGGCTCGTTCAACGAGGCTCGCCTCGGCTACCAGACCATCAAAGATATCCGCGCACCGGGTGCCAACTTCCCCAGCATCGAGATCGGCGGCGTGAACCAGAGCGCCACCCTGACCGTTGGAACCGAGCGCTTCTCGGGAGCCAACTCGCTCGATCAGAAGATTACTGAGATCACTGACGACTACACGATGCTGAAAGGCAATCACACGATCGTCATCGGCACGCACAACGAGCTGTTCAAGTTCAAGAACCTCTTCCTCTCTGAGTTCAACGGTTACTACTTCTATCCGAGGCTTGACGATTTCGAAAACCCGTCGAACTGCGGACAGACCATCACCGGACGTGGAAAGATCAACTGCGAGTACCGCCTCAGCTTCGCCACGGGCGCCGATCCGAAACGCCCGACGACGTTCGGCGCCGAGCAGTTTGGCCTGTACGTCAATGATCAGTGGCACGTGAGCAACAATCTCACCGTCACGGCAGGCCTTCGCGCCGACAAACCGCGGTTCAACGACACGCCGTCGTTCAACCCGATCGTGCAGACCGCCCTCGGATTCAACACCGCGACCCACCCCGCGGAAGACATCGTCCTCTCGCCTCGGATCGGGTTCAACTGGAATCCAGGCGGCGGCACCACGCAGCAGGTACGCGGTGGCATCGGCGTCTTCGCCGGCCGCGCGCCCTATGTCTGGGTGTCCAACGCGTATGCCGGCACCGGCGTCGAGCAGATTGCACTCGCTTGCCGTACGGTCGACGGTTGCCCGGTCCCGGGCTTCAACCCTGACCCGACGAATCAACCGCACTCCGTCGCCGGGGCCGCGCCGGTACCGCTGTCGGTCGATCTGATCGATCCGCACTTCAAGTTCCCCCGCGTCCTCCGTACAACGCTCGGTTATGACCGCGAGCTCTTCTTCGGTATCCGCGGAACCGTCGAGGTGCTCTACTCGAAGACGCAGGAAGACGTTTACTACCAGAACCTGAACGACAAGCAGACCGGCACGAGTCCTCTCGACGGCCGCCCAACCTATTCGCGCGTCAGCACGTCAGTCGTCGACGCCACCTTCCTCACAAATACAACGAAGGGCAACGAAAAGACGGGCACCATCGTGCTCAGCCGGCCGTTCTCGAACGGCATCACACTCTCGGGAGACTACGCGCACCAGCGAGCCCAGTCCGCCTTCGACGCCACCTCGAGCCGCGCGATCTCGAACTGGCGCTTCCAGCACAACATGGGCGATATCTTCACAGCCGCACTTGGCACATCCGCCTTCCAGCAGAAGGACCGCATCAGCCTGAACGGAACCTACGATTTCCACACGGGACCGTTTGGCCACACCTTCGGCCTTTACTTCAACGCCCAGAGCGGCCGGCCGTACTCGCTGCTCCTCGGCGCCGACCTGGCAGGCCTCGACGTCAACCGCGACACGAACGCCAGCAACGATCTGCTGTACGTACCGGGCGGTACGGACAAATTCATCCTTTGCCCGTCCAACGCCACCGCGGCGACGGCTACCAACCCATGCGGTACCAGGACAGCGCTCAACCCCCAGCTCCTGCAGGACTACCTCACCTTTGCCGGCATCAACCCGAACAAGGCTCGGATCCTCAACAAGTACGAGTCGTTCGAGCCGTGGTCGCGCAAGCTTGATTTCCACTACGGACTGACGCTTCCGATCAAGGTGATGCACACCGAAGTCGACTTCGACATGCTCAACCTGATGCACTTCATCAGCAAGAGCGATGGAAACGTCTACTTCGTATCGAACCAGAACGTGACTCCGGTGAACTACCTCGGCCAGGATCCAACGACCGGCAAGCCGATCTACCGCGAGAACAACACGACGTTCGTCACCGGCAGCACGACTAACCGCAACTTCGGATCGCTGACCCCGGGACGCCAGTTCTCGATCGCCGATCTGTCGTCACGCTGGCAGGCGCGCCTCGGATTCCGTATCACCTACTAACTCTTCACGTCATCGCAGTCACGAACGGGAGGGCTTCGGCCCTCCCGTTGTTTTTTGTCCAATCTGTATCGCAAGGTTCGCCGCCCGCGCGGGCGGGAGATCGATCTCGCGATCGCGGCCACGGCCATCCTCCGCGACGCGGCATTGTGGACGCTGAATCGCGACGACTTTCGCGATATCGAAAGCCTGCCGCTGGTCTGACCGCGGCATCCGTTACCGGACGACCGCGCCGACGAGATCGTAAGGATGCGCGTCCGTGATCGCCACGCGCGCGAACGCCGGCAGATCCTTCGGCAGTAGCTCGATGCCATCGTTGATCAGAAGCCGTCCGTCGATCTCCGGCGCCTGACCGATTACGCGGCCTTCGAGCAAGTGCTCCGTCTCGTCGCAAACGCCGGTGATCAGCGCGTCGAATATCTCGCCGATCTTCGCTTCGTTGCGCGAGCGCGAGATCTCCTGCTGCATCTCCATCAGCTTCTCGCGGCGGCGTTCGGCCGTTCTGCGCGTCGGCAGATCGGGCATCCGCGCGGCGATCGTCGCGTCCTCGGCCGAGTAGACGAACGCACCCATCTGATCGAACTGCGCCCACTCCACGAACTCGTGCAGCTCGCCGAAATCGCGCGGCGTCTCGCCGGGATGACCGGTGATGAACGTCGTGCGCAGCGACAGGTCGGGCACCAGATCACGCATCCGCGTCACCATCTCGCGGTAGTCGGACGGCGATCCGGGACGGCGCATGATCTTCAATACGTTCGCCGAGACGTGCTGCAGCGGAATGTCGCAGTAGGAGGCGAAACGTTTCTCGCGCCCCATCAACTCGAAAAGCGACCAGTCGATCGAGCCCGGATACGCGTACAGGAACCGAATCCACGGAAAGCCGGTCTCGGTAAGAAGCGTCTGCACGAGCGAGGTCAGACCGTTCGGGATGCCGAGGTCTTCGCCGTAGCGCGTGGTGTCCTGGGCGACGAGACAGAGCTCTTTCACACCCTGCGCTTCGAGCGCTTGCGCCTCGCGAACCAGCGATGCGATCGCACGGCTGCGAAACTTGCCGCGCATCTGCGGAATCGCGCAGAACGTGCAGGGATTCGAGCAGCCCTCGGAGACCTTCAGATAGGCATGCGATGTCCCCTGCGCGAGCACGCGCGGGAGATCTTCGTACAACCGGACCGACATCTTTCTGCGCGCCGGTGCGGCATCGTCGATGACGCCGGTCACCGCACCCGTAATCGCTTCGAGCGAATCGAGTCCGACGAACGCATCGATCTCCGGAATGGCCTGCTGCAGATCGGCGCGGTACTTCATGACCATGCATCCGGTCACGACGAGCCGCTGCAAGCCTTTGCCCTTCCGTTCGGCAACCTCGAGGATCGTGTCGATCGACTCCTGCTTGGCCGCATCGATGAAGCCGCAGGTATTGACGATGACGACGTCCGCCGCTTCGAGATCATTCGTAATCTCGACCTCGGACTCCTCACGCAACTGCCCCAGCATGATCTCGCTGTCGACGAGATTCTTCGGGCAGCCGAGCGAGATCATGCCGACGCGGCGGATGGGTTTGCTGATGGAAACGTCAATGCTCATGGACAGGCGTTGAACAGGGAGGGGTGCACCGGTATTCTGCGGCGCCGTGTCTACGGAATCATTCCTCCTTCGCGTTGCCGCCCGTTCCGACATCGACGCTCCGATCCGGCGCTCGCCGGACAGCGCCTCGCGGACTTACGCGTCCGGCTGATCGTCCCCGCCGCCCAACACGTCCTCGAGCGCCAGCGGCGGGTGGAAGCGGACCATGAGCTCGTTCCAGGCGGTGAGGTATTGATCGCGCGGGATGCGGTAGCGGCGCGGGAGCGGGCCGCGTGGAGCATCGCCTTCGAGGACGAAGACGTCCTCGCCGCGGGCGATGATGACGATGCGCCAGGCCTCGTCGGCGTCTTCGAACGGCTCTTCTTCGCCGAGGGGGATGTCGTCGGGAGTGAAGTGGCGGAGATCGCGGTCGGCGTGGTCCCAGGCGGGGAAACCGGCCAGATGACCCTTCGAGCGGCTCATCATCTCGATGTGGAGACCGCCCTCTTCCTCTTCGCGAAGGGTTAGAAAAAAATCAGCGATCGGCGTTGCGTCGTCGACGTTGAAATCCATATCTCAAATCCTATTGCGGCGAAACGATCGTTACCTGTTGCGTGTCGTTGTTGGTGATGCTCAGCATTCCCCAGATCCGAGGAAAGGCGAGAGGGACGGCGTCCGATCGGTAGCCGCTGGGGTAAACCTGCAGGGTGGTCGGGGTTGACAGCGTTTGCGTTAGAAGTGAGGTGACATCAATGCTGCCGAACCACATCGCGGTGCCGGGGATCTTTGCCAGCGTAATCGGCAGGAAAGGCACCGGCGTCGAGAGAAGGTTGACCGGCACCGCAACGATGAACTGCTGACTGTTCCCGAACGGATCATCCCCGATCGCCCAGAGACGCAGCATGACGCGGTAACGCGAATCGACAGGCACGTTCATGAAGTTCAGCCGGCTGCGGAAGTCGCGCTCGCGCGCCACAGGCACCTCGGTGCCCGCGGTCTGCGCCTGATGCGACGTGTCGCGGATGCGCGAGGCGAGGTCGACAGAGTCCGCCGTGCCGCGAATCGCGTAGAGCACGTGGCCCCACGGATTCGCATTCGTGAGTAATTCTGCTGAGTTTCCCGCAATGAACGATAAGCAGCACGGCAGATGATCGCGGAAGAAAGGCGGCTCGCCCCATGAGATGAAGCTTTCCGTCACCCATTGGGATCCGAGCGCACCGGGTCCCTTGAATGACACAGGAAAGACGATCGGCTCAAATATGGCCGGATCGGTCGAGGCTGGATCGTAGTAGATCACCGCCGCTTTCGCGGTCACCTTACTCGACCCCAACAAGTTCACGACGACATCGACCGCCCCGGGAGCATGCGGCGGCGCTTCGAAGTACGGCGGAGAATCGCTGGCCAAACCTGCCGGTACCGTCACGCCGTCAATCGTGACCCTGTTATCACTCGGGTAGGTCGGACTAAGGAACGTGATCCGCCCACCGGTGACCGGCACCGCGTAAGGCATAAGCCGAACCGTCTCCGAGTCGCGCACGATCAGCGCGGCGCGAGCACGCACGGTGACGGCGCCGGCCGTCTCCGATACGGCAATGACCGCGTAGCTGCCGGCCGGAAGAATGCCGAGATGAAAGGCTCCCGTGTACGGCGTCAAAGAGGCGGTGCAGGCGACGACACTGGGCAGATTTGCGTCGAGCGTCAGCGTGATCGTCGAAGCGGACACGGCAACGCTTTTCGCCGACGGCACACAACCGCTGTTCCATATGCCGCTGACGATTGCATCGACCGAGTGGTTCACGGTCGGATTGGGCGGATCGAAATTGATCGTGTCAGCGGCGGCGGAGACAACGAACAGCAGGGAGAGGAGGATGAGGAAAGGGATCCGGGAGAGCATCAGTCGTTGAATTCTATCCGGTCCATCTCGGATCCTATTGCGGCGAAACGATCGTTACCTGTTGCGTGTCGTTGTTTGTGATGCTCAGCATTCCCCAGATCGGCGGAAACAGTAGCGGCCCATAGGGCGTGCCGTACCCGGACGGGTAGACCAACACGCTCGTGGGACTGGTGCGCCCCTTCGATACCAGAGAGGTGACATCGATGGAACCAAACCACATCGCAGTGCCTGGAATCCTCGTCACCGAGAGTGGCGCAACATTCAGAGTGACCGAATCGACATTCACGATGAACTGGGGATAGTCGCCGAGTGACCACAGCCGGAGCATGACGCGATACCGGCTGTCGACAGGGACGTTGAGAAAACGAACCTGTCCGCGGAAATCGTGCTCGCGCACGACCGGCACCTCGGTGCCCCCGGTCAGGGCCTGCCGTGAGTTATCGCGAACGCGCGAGGCAAAGTCGACGGAGCCGGTCGTGCCGCGCATGGCGTAGAGAAGGTGTCCCCAGGGATTGCCATCGTTGGTGAGCTGTTTCATGCCGATGTCGCTGCTCGCCGAACATCCTGCGCAGGGAAGCGGATCACGAAAGTACGCCGCCGAGCTGTTGGCGTAGAGAAAGTTCTCCGTCACCCATTGCGATCCGAACGCTCCCGGTCCCTGAAACGAGAGCGGGAAGAGGATCGGCTCGAACACGGCAGGATCGGCCGCAGCCGGATCGTAGTAGATCAGAGCCGCCTTCGACGTGGTCGCGCTTAATCCTGTATCGATTGTGACGTCGACGGCTCCGGGAGCGTGCGGCGGCGCGTCGGCCCAGGGAGGGATGTCGCCGCCGATCTGCAGCGGTACGGTGACTCCGCCGATCGTGATCATCCCGGGGAGCTCGAAGATATTTGTAATTGTGATCCGTCCACCGGTGACCGGCACGGCGTACGGAGCGATGATCAGCGTCTCCGCGTCACGCACGATGAGCGGCGCACGCGCGAGCTCGGTCGACGTCGTCCCGGCATCAGCGACAAGAATGACGGTGTAGCCGGCCGGAGGCAGAATGCCCATGTGGAACGTGCGGGTGTACGGGCCAGTGGACTGCGCGCAGAGAACTCCCTGCGGAACCGTGGCGTCGAGGTGCAGCGTGACAGTCGTCGAGGCAATGACCACGCTCTTGACGATCGGCAGACATGCATCGCGCCAGACGCCGGTGATGATGGCGTCAACGGAGCGAGTGCCTGTCGGATTGGGCGGATCGAAACGAATCGTTTCCGCGGAAACGAACGCCGCCACGAGCAGGAGGGACGAGCAGAGAATGAGGACCCGCAGCCGGGAGAGCATCAGTCGTTGGATTCTATCCGGTAGTTTGGTGCCTCTTTCGTGATCACGACGTCGTGCGCGTGTGACTCGCGCAGACCTGCCGCAGTGATCCGGACGAATTGCGCCTTCGTGCGAAGGTCCTCGATGGTTTTCGAGCCCGTCAAGCCCATCCCCGAGCGCAGACCGCCGACGAGTTGCGGGATCATCGCGCTGAGCGATCCCTTGTACGGCACTTTCCCTTCGATGCCTTCCGGAACGAGCTTCGACACTTCGTCGGCGTCTTCCTGAAAGTAGCGGTCTTTCGATCCGGCCTGCATCGCGCCGATCGAGCCCATGCCCCGATAGGCCTTGAAGGTGCGGCCCTGATACAGAATCGTCTCGCCGGGCGCCTCGTCCGTTCCGGCGAAGAGCGAGCCGATCATCACGCAATGCGCCCCGGCGGCAATCGCCTTGGTGATGTCGCCGGAGAACTTGATGCCGCCGTCGCTGATGATGGGGATGCCGAACTTCTCCGCGGCGCGGGCACACTCGATCACCGCGCTGACCTGCGGCACGCCCGCTCCGGCCACGACGCGCGTGGTGCAGATCGAGCCCGGCCCGATGCCGACTTTGATGGCATCGACGCCGAGTGCGATGAGATCGCTCGCGCCTTCATAGGTGGCGACGTTGCCGGCGATGAGCGGCGTATCGGGAAAGAGCTTCTTGAACTGGCGAATCACTTCCATGACGCCGGTCGAATGCGCGTGCGCCGAGTCGATGACGACGACGTCGACCTTGGCGTCGATCAATGCACGAGCACGGTCGAGCCCTTCCTTGCCGACGCCGATTGCCGCGCCGACGCGCAGCCGGCCGAGCGAGTCTTTCGCCGCGTTCGGGTAGCGAAGCTTTTTCTGGATGTCTTTGACAGTGATGAGGCCCTTGAGATCGCCGTTGGAATCGACGACGAGCAGTTTCTCGATGCGGTGCTGGTGGAGCACTTCGCGCGCGGCCTCGAGCGTCGTTCCGACCGGAGCGGTGACGAGCCCGTCCTTGGTCATACGCTCGGCGATGGGCAGGTCGAAGCGCGTTTCGAAACGGAGATCGCGGTTCGTGAGGATGCCGACGAGCTTGCCGTTCGCATCAGTGACCGGCACCCCGGAGATCTTGTATTTCGCCATCACCTCCAGCGCCTCGGTGATGGTCTGCCACGGGCGCATCGTTACGGGATCGACGATCATCCCCGCTTCCGACCGCTTCACTTTGTCGACCTCTTCGGCCTGCACATCGATCGGCATGTTCTTGTGGATGATGCCGAGTCCGCCCTGCTGGGCCATCGCGATCGCCA